>Ga0134124_10000284_pt1 | contig 45229 bp, 37 predicted proteins | sample KB304_FD_96880 | JGI IMG/M metagenome (GOLD analysis project Ga0134124, IMG submission 96880) | Terrestrial soil microbial communities without Nitrogen fertilizer from Kellogg Biological Station, Michigan, USA - KB3-0-4 | ecosystem: Environmental > Terrestrial > Soil > Unclassified ...
CAGAAGAGTTCTCCGCGGTGGCCACCGTCGAAGCGCCGCCACGTGAGCCCACGCGGCGCAGCATTTCCGGGCAAATCCTAGCCGAAATGCCGGGTACACGCGGCGACGCGCTGCGCGCGATCGAGGTGCTGCCCGGCGTGGGCCGAACCTCGTTGAACAACGGCGATCCGATCCTGCGCGGCGCAGACCAGGACGAGAGTCAAACCTATCTGAACGGCGCGCCCGTCCCGTTTTTGTATCACTTCGGCGGGCTGACCAGCTTCTTCACCTCTCGCTTCATCGATCGAGTCGATCTCTATCCGGGAAATTTCAGCAGTCGCTTCGGACGAGTGTCCGGCGGCGTGATCGAAGTACGCAGCAAAGATCCGAGAACCGACGGGTTCCACGCGGGCTTCGACCTGAACTTGATCGATAGCTCCGCCTTCGTGAGCTCCAGCGCCGGCAAACGAGCAAGCTTTGCTTTGGCCGCGCGACGCAGCAACATCGACTTGGTCTTCTCCAAGTTGGTGCCGAAGGACGCCTACTCCGTGGTCGCAGCGCCGGTGTACTACGACTACCAAGCGCTCGGCACGTACCGCATCGACGCGCGCAACACCCTGCGCGTCGTCGGCTACGGCTCACGCGATTCGCTGCAACTGATGTTCTCTCATCCGAACGACGAAGATCCCTCGTTGACCGGAAAAATAGCCGGAACGGTCGGGTTTCACCGACTGCAGCTGGAGCTCGACGACAAACTGGGCGACAGCGCTCGTCAGACCCTGAGCGTCACTGGCGGCTACCTCTCGGCAAGTCAGCAGATAGGTCCGCTCGAGCAGCAGATTTCTGGCGCCGAACTGCACGCTCGCGACGAATGGCACGTCGAGTTCATCCCCGAACTGAGCGCAACCTTCGGCCTCGACTTCTACGGTCAGTTCCTGAGCGGGCGCTACCATGGACCGGCCCCCGACCAATACGAGGGCAATCCGAGCAACGACAACTCCGCGCTGACGCGGCGCAATGTGTCGACCGTGGTTCCGACGCTGAACGTGATTCGACCCGGTGCGTACCTCGAGTTCGCGGTGCGCCCGGCGCGGCGCGTCTTGTTGATTCCCGGAGTGCGGGCGGACTATTTTGGGGACGTCGACCACGCTTCGATCGACCCGCGACTCGCAGCGCGTTACGAACTGAATTCGAGCCTGACTCTGAAGTCGGGCGTCGGCTTCTACACCCAAGCCCCACAATACTGGCAAGCGCTGGCGGTCGTCGGCAATCCGCACATCGAGCCCTACCGCGCGCTGCAAACCAGCCTCGGCTTCGAGGCGCGCGCCGGAAATATCCTCAAATTCGGCGCCGAAGGCTTCTACAAGTGGCTCGACAATCGCATCATCGGCACAGCCGGCGGTGTGGAACCCCACTTCGTCAACGACGGGGAAGGGCGCATTTACGGTGCCGAGTTCTCGTCCGAGTTCCGTCCGAGCCCCAACACGTTCGGCTTCTTGGCATACACCATCTCGCGCAGTGAACGGCGCGACGGCAACGGCGCGTATCGCCTGTTCGATCGCGACCAGCCGCACATCCTGTCGCTGGCGTTCGGACAGAACTTGGGCCGTGGTTGGAGCGTGGGAGGCCGATTTCGGTTCGTCAGCGGTGACCCCTCGACGGCGGTCGTCGGCAGCGTGTTCGACGCTCGGACCGGCATCTATGTCCCAACCTATGGACCGGTGAACGCCCAGCGCGACCCTGCGTTTCAGCAGCTCGACCTGCGCGTGGAGAAGAAGTGGAAGGTCGGGCTGGGCGGAGGACTCTCCGTGTATCTGGACGTGCTCAACGTTTACAACGCCAAGAACCCACAGGGCTATCGCTACAGCTACGATTTCTCGAAAAAAGAGGCTGTTCCTGGGCTGGGAGTGTTCCCCAACCTGGGCTTGAAAGGTGAGCTATGAGCGCGCGCATTTCGCTTTCCCTGTCAGTTTCAGTCTTCCTCGCAGGCCTGTTCAACGCTGGCTGCGATGATTCACTGAAGGACGTGGCGCTGATCGAAGAGACGCGCGTGGTCGGCGCACGGGTCGAGTTGGTCCGTGACACGACCCAAGGCGCTCCGAGCCCCGGCGAGCAGGCTTCGCTGCGCTGGTTCGTGGTCGCGCCCAACGGACAACCGAATTTTTCGTATGCGCTTTCGGTGTGTTCCGTCGCGCCGACCAACGTTGGATTTCCTCCGTGTGCCGGCGCTCCTTTCGTAACCGCCGAACGACTCGACGCGAGTGGAGCAGAGGCTCGACTGAACTTCGTCGTGCCGGCCGACACCGATCTGCAAGCCACCCCGAACGCGCTTGCCCGAGGCCTGCTCTGCCCCGATTCCGGCTTGAATCCAGGCGCCGGCGGTAGACCGAGCTGTATCTCGGGCAGCGGCAAGGAGGTGGCGTTCGAGTTTCCGCTGGGTGGAACCGCTGACGCCAATCGAAACCCCGGCTTTACCGACGACGCTTTCTTGCTCGACGGCGAAGCTTGGCTCGCGAGCGATGAGACTTCGTGCGACACGGGCTCCCTGCGGCAAGTGGCTCAAAAGAGCGCACACGCGATCCGCATCACCTTGCCGGACAGTGATTTCGAGCCGCTGGCGCAGCCGACCTCGGTCGATCCTGCGAGAGAGACGCTGCTCGTGTCGCCCTTCTCGTCCGCCGGTAAGTTGGACCATGGGTTCCTTTCGCTGAGCGCGGACACGGCACCCGAACAGCGCCGAGTGAGCTGGGCGGCCCCCGCCCTCAGCGGCGGCCTATCGACCTTGGTGCGCTTCTACTTCGTCGTTCGCGACACCCGCAGCGGCGAGGACTTCGCCAGCCGCGCCCTGTGCGTCGTGCCCTGACGCCCCACCGATTTCATCACGAGTCCTACGAAACAAGGAGTATTTTCATGGATCTGTTCGAAAGATTGTCGGGCTTGACCCAGTTTGGTTCGCTTTGGGTGTTGTGGCTCTTGGTCGGGCTGTCCGTGCTCGCGTTGACGGTGGCGCTCGACCGCGCAGTACTTTTTTTTTCCTCGCGCGACGATGTGCTTGGTTTAAGACGCGAGGTTCGCGGGCTGCTCAGCGACGGAAACGTCGGTCTGGCGCGCAAGCGCCTCGAACATTCGCCGAGCTTCGAGGCGCGAATCGCCGCAGCGGGGCTCGACTCTGAGAACGCCGCCAGCGCGGAGGAGCGCATGCGTGGCGAACAGCAGGTCGTCCGCCTGAGCATGGAGCGAAACTTGGCTTTCCTCGGCACGCTGGGCAACAACGCGCCGTTCATCGGTTTGCTCGGGACAGTGATCGGTATCGTGCGGGCGTTCCGCGAGCTCTCGCACTCCAAAGGGCAAATGTCGGCCGCGTTGATGGCCGAGATCGGTGAAGCGCTGGTGGCAACGGCGGTGGGCTTGTTGGTCGCGCTGCCGGCGATCGCGCTATTCAACCTGTTCCAGCGCACGATTCGCGCTCGATTGAGTCGAGCGGACGCGCTTTCGGGTGAAGTGTTGGCCCACCTCAAATCACGCGCCACGGGCGCCGCGGAGTGAACCATGGCCGCACCAGTGAGCGACGCTGACGAGATGATCTCGGGTATCAACATCACTCCTCTGGTAGATGTGGTGCTGGTGCTGTTGGTGGTCTTGATGGTCACCTCGTCTTACCTGGCTTCGCAGGGGATCCCGGTCGATCTACCCAAGGGCGCGACCGGCGAGAGCACGCCCAGCATCCTGAGCGTGTCGGTCACACGCGACGGCGCGCTGTTCCTCGATGGCAAGCCGATCGTCGATCGCGAATTTCGAGCACGCGTCCGCGGCGCCTATGACCAAAATCACGAACTGCGCGCGGTGATTGCAGCCGACGGCGGCTCCGCGCATCGCAGCGTCGTGCACGTGATCGACCTCTTGCGACAAGAACGAGTCACCCGGTTCGCGCTCAATGTCGACCCCGACGCGATCAGCCCCAAGCCCTGAGGAGCGCATGACCTCGCGCGCAAAGTTTGGCCTATTTTTGGCATTTTGTACGAGTGTCGGCGTGCACGGCGTGGCTTACGCCTCGTTGTCGCCGGCGTCCCGCGAGTCGCTTCGCTCGCAAGAGGTGAGTCAGATGAACTTCGAGCTACCTGCACTGCCGCCGCCGGAGCCACTGCCCGAGCCCCCCGCGCCGAGCGATACCGCCGAGCGCTCGCCACCGCCATCCAACACCGCGACGCGCGCGCCCGCGAGCAAGCAGCCGGCGAACAGCCCAGCGCCGGCCCCGAGCCCAGCCGCCCCGGAAGCGGCCCTCGATCTGAGCGGCGTCACCCTGACCAACGACTCGAGTGCAGGTTTTGCGATGCCCGTCGGCGACGGGAGTGCGCTGCATGGCCCGATCGGCCTGGGCACGAATCGCGCGCAAACGGCGCCCGCGCCGATCAGCGCGGCAAGCGTCGCGAAGAGCCCCCCGTTGGTCGACGTGAGCGATCTCTCCGAGCGACCCAAGCCGCCCTCGTTGACCGGATTGCTGCGCCAAAACTACCCCGAAGAGGCGCGCCAGCGTGGCTTGCGAGGCAGCGCCAGCCTGCGCGCGCGGATCGACGCCGACGGCGTGATCCGGAGCGCGCGTGTGTTGTCCGAGAGCGCCGCTGGTTTCGGCTCGGCCTGCCGACGCACGGTGTTCGGTTCGCATTGGTCGGCGCCGCGCGACAAAAACGGCAGCGCAGTAGCCACCGAAATCGTCTACACCTGCCACTTCGAGATCGACCAATGGTAGTCCACGGGTTTGCGGCTGCGCTCGTTTTTGCTGTGCTGAGCATCAGCCTGGTCGCGCGCGCCCAAACCGCAGACAGCCCGCCTGCGGCGACGAGGGCTTCGCTTTCGCTGAAGCTCGAGCTCGGCAGCTCCAAGCTCGATGCCGAAGCCGTGCGCAAGGCCGTCGAACTCGAGCTGAAGCGCCCCGTGGTGCTTGCTGCCTCGGCCAACGACGGCCCCGGTCTGACCGTCACCGCCCATCCCAACCGCACGGTGACGGTGTCGTACCGAACGAGCACCGGCGAGACTCGTGCTCGCTCGATCGGCGTCCCGGAAGACAGCGCGCGCGCCGCCGAAGTCATCGCGCTTCTCTCGGGCAATCTGTCGCGCGACGAAGCAGCCGAACTGCTGGCTGATCTGGCGGCGAAAGCGACTCCGACCGCAGACGCGAGCGCCTCGCCCACCTCGAGCGAAACGCCGACGGCTACCGAAGCCGCGCCTCCCTCCGAGCCCGCTGCCGCAGCGCGCGCGGCCGAGCCCCGTCCGCCACCGTCGCCGAAGCACGCGCCACCGAGCGCCCCACCCCCACTCATCCAAACTCCCTTTCCGGCCTTCAACCTCTCGTTGTGGGCGCCGGTCGCGTTGTATCGACAACCCGAGCAGCGCATTTTCACGGCAGAATTGGGGCTATTTTACAGCCATGTCGGCGAGCTCCACGGCGGCGGCCTGAACGTGTTCGTGCTGCATACCGAGCGCGACGCCCGCGGTCTGACCGTCGCGACGTTCTACAACTACACCGGCGGCAAAGTGCAAGGGATCGCGGCTTCGGCTGTCGTCAGCCGCCGGCAAGACCTGAAAGGGATCGAGGTGGCGGGGATCGTGAACCTCGGTGCCGGCGACGCACGAGGGGTCGCCGCGGCCGGCCTCGTCAACTCCAGCCGCGACTTCGAGGGCGTGCAAGCTGCAGGGCTCGTGAACCTTGCCGCGCGGTTTCAAGGCGTGCAAGCAGCGGGACTGCTCAACCGGAGTACCGCGAGTGAGGGCGTCCAGGTGGCAGGGCTCGGGAACCTGGCAGGCAGGTTTCAAGGCATCCAAGTCGCAGGCGCTTTCAATCGAGCCGCGGCGGTCACGGGCGTTCAAACCGCTGGCGCCGCCAACATCGCCGAAGCCATCTCGGGTCTACAAATCGGGGTGGTGAACGTGGCGCGCGAGGTGCGCGGCATGCAACTCGGTGTGGTCAACGTCGCCAAGCGCGTGGATGGCACGTCCATCGGCTTGATCAGCGTGGCCGAAAACGGTCGCGTACAACCCGTGGTCTGGGCAAGCAGCGCGCAGCGGCTGAACGCCGCCGTGAAGTTCACGGTTGGCCCGATCTACACCCAGGGCGGCCTCGGCTATACTCCCGGCAATCAGACCTATGACTACGAACTCGGTTTGGGTGTGCACTTGCCGATCGGTCGCCTGTTCGTCGAACCCGGAGTGCACTATTCGGAGTTGCGCGGCACCCAAAAGCCGTTCGATCACGAGTTGATTGAGTACGGCCACTACCGCGTGGCGGCGGGCGTGGATCTCGGTCGGGTCTCGCCCTTTGCCGGCGTGGGCATCCTGCAGCGCTTTGCCCACAGCGCCGATGCGCCCTCGTCGGTGCCAGTCAGCGTCGAAGTGTTTGGCGGGGCCGCGTTTTTCTGACGCAAACGGCCGTGTTCATTGGATATTTTCAAATTGTTCTGGTTCGTTGAACGATTGACCGCCGAGCGGGCACTCAGCCACGAACGCGCGAATGCTATGACACTCTTCGGCCTGACCATGGTGACCGAGCAAGCGCTCGCCAATGATGTAGAGCTCGAGGACGAGCTCGTGCTGCGCTTGCGGCGCGCCGAGCCGAGCGCAGTGGCTGAAGTGTATGATGCTCATCACGCCGTCGTGCGCGCGTTCGCCAAGCGCCTATTGGGGGACGCCGCGAGCGCTGAAGATCTGGTGCACGAGGTATTCGTGTCGCTACCCCAGGCCGTGCGCAAATTCCGAGGCGACTCCGCACTTCGCACTTTTTTGATTTCGATTGCAGTCAATCACGCCCGCCACTACGTGCGCGCGGCGCAGCGACGGCGCCGGGCAATGAGCGCCTACGGCGAGAGCAACGAGCAATTGATGGCGAGCGACCCGGAACACGAGGCGCGCCGCAAAGAATTGGCAGAACTGTTGACTCGCGCGCTCGATACGCTGCCGCTCGACCAACGCGTGGCCTTCGTGCTGTGCGAGGTCGAAGAACGCAGCTCGCGCGAAGCCGCCGAGATCGTGGGCGCGCCCGAAGCCACGCTGCGCACGCGGCTCTTCCACGCCAAGAAGAAGCTGCGCCTGGCGCTCGAAACGGAGGGCCTCGGATGAGCAAAGATCTCTTGGCCGAAGCCACCCGCGCGCTGCGCGAGACCGAATCCGTCAGTGAGTTCGAGGCGCGCGCGACGCGCGCTCGGGTGATGACGGGTCTGCACCAAACGCGCGTCCGCCGCCGCACGCGCTGGGCCTTCCTGCTGCCGATCGCAGCCAGCTTCGTGGCGGTCAGCGCTTGGGGCGCGGCCAGCGGTCAGGCGCGCGCCGCCCTCGACCGGCTCGAACGCTTCGTCGGTGTCACCCCGGCCTCGCCCAGCAACGCCAAGCCGGCTCCACGGAAACCGCTTGCTTCGCCGGCTCTTTCGCCGCCCGCTTCGGAATCCGCGGCGCCCGCGCCGAACCCCGAGCCCGAATTGGCGCCCGCCCCGCCGAACGCTGCAGAAGCAATCCCCACGCGCGCGACAGCCGGCGCCAGCGCGTCGGCCGCGCGAGCCGAACGACCTGACCCGGCGCTCGCGCTGTACCGGGTCGCGCACGCCGCGCACTTCGTGGATCGCGATCCGGCACGCGCGCTGGCCGCCTGGGACGCTTACCTCAGGGCGGCGCCCAACGGCCAATTTGCGCCGGAAGCGCGTTACAATCGCGCGCTGAGCCTGGTGCGTCTCGGCCGCGGCCCAGAGGCTCGCAGCGCGCTCGAGCCGTTCGCAAATGGGGCCTACGGCGACTACCGCAAGGCCGAGGCGAGCGCGCTCTTGGAACGCATCGCCCCCTGAAGCGCTTCACGGCAGCAGGCGATATTTGGCTCCCCCATTGGGGACCGGACGATTTCGCAACACCCCGAGAGAACGTTGCCCCGGTCGACGAGTCGCGCGCGCGAGCGGGTCGACGACGCGCGTGTCGGGAAGGGTCGCATGAGCTCCTCTGCGCCGCCTGAACTTTGCGCACCGGTGTGCCGTTGGAGCACAAGATGCTCTTTTTCGGAGTCCAGGGCCCAGCATGAGTATCGCGCGTCGGGGCTCGCGCAGCGCGTCGCTTGCCGGCGCGCTGGTGTGCCTTTACGGCGCGCTCTGTCCGAGCCTCGGCCTCGCTGCCGAACCTGCTTCTGCCGAACCTGCTTCTGCCGAACCTGCTTCTGCCGAACCTGCTCCGACCAAGCTGGCAGATGCCGAGTCGAGCCCGAGGGTCCCGGCCGAGAGCGACGCTGCGCTCCCGCTGCCCAACGCCGACAGCTTTTCGAACGAGGACCCCGTAGAGACCGAACAACAGCGGCGGCTCGACTTGTACGGCTTCGCGGACCTGACCTACACGAAGCTGTTGATCTCTGAGTCCAATCCCTGGACTCGCATCTACTTTCCGTCGGACTCGTTTGCGGTCGGCAACTTCAATCTCTACCTGAGCGCGAACCTGGGTGACAATTGGCGAGCGCTGGGTGAAGTGCGCTTCATGTATCTGCCGAACGGCGCAACCAACACCGACCATGCGACCGGCGAGATCAAGCGAACGGACACCACGGTGCTCGACTACGCCGGCTTCGAGCAGCCGATCCACTGGGGGTCCATCCGCATCGAGCGGCTGTGGGTCGAGCACGAATTCAGCGCGCTATTCAAGCTGCAAGTCGGCGCATTCCTGACTCCCTATGGGATCTGGAACGTGGATCATGGCTCTCCCGCAATCGTCGGGATTCGAGCGCCGCTCGCCGTCGTCAGCGAACTATTTCCCGCGCACCAAACCGGCATCCAACTCTATGGCAACGCCTTCTTCGATCCGATCGAAGTCGGCTATCACGTCACGCTCTCCAACGGCCGAGGACCCGTGGAGTACGAAGACTTCGACGACGACAAAGCAATCGGCGGTCGTCTCTATCTGAAGACCGACGCGGCAGGTTCACTCACCGTGGGCGCCTCGGCGTATCGCGGTGGCTACTACGACCGCTCGGCCAAATACGTCGTCACCGACAGCAACGCCGTCGACCAAGAATACGCCACGATCTCGAAGTATCAGGAGTTCTCGTTCGGGACCGATCTCAAGTGGCAGTGGAAGCGTTGGCTCGTGCAGGGCGAGTACATCATGAACGAGGCTTCATTCGAGACCCACGGTCGACCGAGGGTCGATGTGTTGAAGCCACCGCAAGGGTTCTTACCCGACTATCGGCGCTGGGGTGCATACGGCTTGCTGGGGTACCGCACTCACTTTCTGCAGACGATGCCGTACGCTGTCGTGCAGTACGTGTACGCGCCAAACGATCCGGTCATGCCACCCGTGTTGGGTGGGCAAGTCGGTTTGAATATTCGGCCGACGCCCGCAGTCGTACTGAAACTGGAACTCTCACTGACGCATTTCAATGGCCCGGGCAATACTGGGCTCGGAAACCACCCACTTCGGTTTCTCGCCACGCAGGTGGCCTGGGCGTTTTGAGATGAAGCGCGTCGGCCTTGCGCGGAGGTTGCCAAAGCTGGGCACCTGGTTCGTCATGACGGCGGTCTGCGCGCTGCTCTGCCTACTGCCCAACGCGGAACGGAGCGCACGCGCGTCGAATCGCATCGTCCTGGCCGTACTCGTCGCTCGCAGCTCTGCGGTGCAAGATTTGAGCATGACCGCGCTACGACGCGTCTTCATCAACGAAGGCGACACGGACCCTTCGGACCAACGCTACGTGCCGTTCAACCACCCGCCGCACACCACCGACCGGATGGCCTTCGACAAGCTCGTGCTCGGAATGTCCGCTGACGAAGTGAGCCAATTCTGGATCGAGCGCAAGATCCGGGGCATGCCCGGCCCTCCGCGCTCGGTCGACTCGCTCTCGCTGCTACTCCGCGTCATCTCTCGCTTGCCGGGAGCCATCGGCTACGCCCGCTCGTCGAAAATCGCGGGCGAGGTCCGGGCAATTCGCGTGAACGGCAAACTCCCGAACGACCCCGCCTACCCGCTTGCGTTCAGCGAGTAGGCTGCTTCGGGAACGCCGCGAGGTGGAGCCTCACTTCGCGAAGTAGGTCGTCGCGCGCTTTTGACCTTTGGTCGAAAGCTTCTTTTCGCTGATCAGCTTCTTGGCAGGCAAATTCAGCTCTTTGGTGCTGATGTCCAGGCCCTGTGCGATCTGTTCGATGCGCTGGCCCGGATTCTTGGCGATGTAGCCATGAAGCTTCTTGATCAGTTGCTCGAGCTCTTCCGGCGTGCGCTTGGCGCCCTTTTTTCGGCTCGCGGCGAGTGACACGAACGACGAGGCTGCGGCGCGGGCGCCGCGACCACCACGACCGGGAATGGTGCTGGCTTCGGCCAAAGCCTGCTCGACGGACTGGAGTGCTGCCTCTTGAATCAAACTCGAAAGGTCGTTCACGAACGAGTCGAGCGCGGCTCGAATCGTGTCACTGATATTCGCCATGATGGCGTTCGTAGGCGATGACGCCGGAGAATGTCAATCACTGAAGAACGTGGATTGCAAGTCGGGGAAATGCAACGAGGCATTCTGTCACAGCGGTGACGAGAGAGTGCCCAGCCGCGCCGCGTTACATGTCCAAACATTTCAGCCCGCTCACCCTCGAGAGTAGAGTGTGTGGGAGCCGCTCGAAGCGAGGGCTCAAACGACGGGCAAACGACGCGAGCGAAAGTTGATCGGCTGGCGTTGGCGGTCCACCACGCTGCCATGAACGCCTGCAATTTCAGGGCGTTCGTGCTGAGGCAACCGCGGTTCGCCGTCGACTGCATCCCAGGTTGCGTAGTTCTCCGGCAACGGACCCGGCAACGCCGGTTGCACCGTACGTTCAAACAACTGGAAATCATGCCGGCCAACCAGGTTCAGGGGAAGGCCGCGCTTCGGCCCTTCCGCCTTGAACCACGCACGTGCCGCCTGCACATTTTCGATCAGAACGAGGTGTTGCGGATCGAGACGAGCCGCCGCAAGAAAATGATCTTGCATGCCGCTCACGTCGCCTTTCAAAAATGCAATGCAACCCAGGTAGTTGAGCGCCAGACCGGGCACGGGGGTGCCGAGTTCGAGTGCACGGCGGACGTGTACCTCGGCGAGGTCCAACTGGTCCGCCCGGAAATACGCTCCAGCCAGATCCATGTGCGCCGCGTGGTGGTCGCCCAGATAGGCCAAGATGGCCTGGTACTCGGCGATCCCTTCACGATAGTAGTCCTGTAACCCTTTGTTTTGCTCGAACCAGGAGTTTAGCAGCGCAGTGACTTCCTCGCTGGCATCGAATGGGACTTTGAACTCCTGGAAATCCCCACTGAAATAGACTTCGCGATCGAGCCATCTTTCCCGCTCGGCTTGCTGAAAGTCCTCGGTACCCGGATAGATGGTCAGGCAGGAGAAAATGTATTGGTGTGGTTTGACTCGCGATAAAAAGTCCAACGTCTCCTGAAACGTCTCCGCGGTTTCACCGCGGTTACCGAGCATCATGTAAAACCGCACCTGGATGCCGACGCGCTTGGCCATCGCCGCTGCGTCTTCGATCTTCTGGATCGTGATGCGCTTGTTGATCTTGTTCAAAATCGTGGGCGACCCAGTCTCGACTCCCAGACTCAGCCGCTGACAGCCCGCCAGGCGCATCTCGCGCAGGAGCTCGTCACTCAGTACGTCGACGCGCGTGTCGCAACTCCACAAGAACGAAAGCTTGCGCTCTCGAATCCCCTGACACAATTCGAGGACGCGCTTCTTGTTCGTCGTGAACGTGTCGTCCTTGATTTGAACCATCTTGACGCTCAGCCGAGAAACGGCCTTTTCCAGCGCGTCGAGCACGTACGGGACTGACTGACCACGGAAGCCTCGACCCCAAGTGGTCTCCGCACCGCAGAAGGTGCATTGCCAAGGACAGCCGCGCGAGGTCATCACGATGTGCGTGTCGAAGTACTCGTGAGGCGAGGCCAGGGTGTCGAGATCATGAATCGAGCCGCGCGCGGGGGCGGCCTGTACGCCGGCCTCACTGCGATAGAGCGTGCCGGGAATGCCGCGTGGGTTTTCGCCTTCAGCGAGCCGAGCCACGAGTTCCATGAACGTCTCTTCGCTTTCGCCGAGCGCCACGGTGTCAATCGCGGGGTAGTGCTGCAGCATTTCACGCCCTAGCGGCGTCGCGTGCGGACCGCCGATCAGCACGTGCGCGGCAGCGTGGTGTCGCTTGATCGCGTCAGCGACCAGCGCAACGCCGCGCCGATTGGACGTCCAGCAAGACATGCCGAACAACTCGGCGTCGAGCGACGCAATCACTTCCTCGACCTTGCTCCAGGCGAAACCGGATAGGTTCAGCACTTTGACCTGATGGCCTGCGCGCAGCGCTTGCGCACCGAGCGAGAACAAGCCGTAGGGCGTTTGGAAAAAGTCCGCGTCGAGATCGCCCGCGCGATAGTCCGCCGGCGGACCGTTGCCAGCCGTGTCCGGAGCTTCACCCGGCGCTGGAATTTTCCACGGAGGTGGGTAGATCAAGGCGATTCGCACGGAACGAGTTCAGCATGCGATCCGGTACCGCACAAGTTCTGCCGCTAGCTCTGACCAGAGTCGCGGGATCCAGGCTTCAGTGCCAAGGCCAGCTTCTGACCGAGCTCTTTGGGCGTGAACGGCTTTTGTAGGAAACCCGCGAGCCCTTTGGAGGTGAAGCGGCGCGTGGCCTCGATCTCGTTGTAACCGCTGCTCAAAATGACGGGCACGTCGGCACGGATCCGACGGATCTCGCGGAACGTTTCCTCGCCGTTCATTTCGGGCATCGTCATATCCAAAAGGACGATCGCCACCTCGGCTTCATGCTGCTGAAATACCTCGACCCCGTGACGCCCGTTCACGGCCGAGATCACACGAAACCCAAAGTGCTCGAGCAAGCGACCCGCCGCCTCCCGAACCCCTTGGTCGTCGTCGATCACGAGCGCCAGCCCTTCTCCGCGGAATGAAGCGGCGTCCGCCTGCAGGCGCGCGGGCGGTGCATCGATCGCTGGAAAGAAGACCTTGAAGGTCGTGCCCTTGCCAGGGCTCGAGTAAACTTTGATCGTACCCTTGTGGCCGCGCACGATGCCCAAGACCGCGGCCAAGCCCAACCCGCGGCCCGTGAATTTGGTGGTGAAGAACGGGTCGAAGATGCGCGTCTTCGTGGCTTCGTCCATGCCGCAGCCCGTGTCGTGCACTTCCAGGAACACGTACGTGCCGGCGCTGATGCCCTCGCTGGAGAACAGACTCTGCACGTAAAAGTCGTCAATCGCTTGGAGCCCCGTGGTGACGAGCACGGTGCCGCGCTGGTCGCCAATCGCCTCTGCGCCATTGATCACCAGGTTCATCACGATTTGCTGAATCTGCGCGATGTCCGCGGAGATACTGGGCAGGTTCTTGGTGAGTTCCAGGCGGAGCTGCACCTTCTTGGAAATCGTGGTCTCCAGCAAACTCGCTAGTTCGCGCACGTGGGCCGACAGATCGATGGGGCGTACTTCGAAATGCCCCTTGCCGGAATACGCGAGGAGTTGCCGAGTCAAGTTGGCGGCGCGACGCGAAGCCAAAATCACGTTGTCGAGATCGGGTCGCGCCGGGCTTTCGTCTGGCAAGCTCAGCAACGCAGCCGACGCGCTGCCCAGCATCGCGGTGAGCAGGTTATTGAAATCATGCGCAATTCCCCCGGCAAGCACGCCCAGGCTTTCGAGCTTCTGCACTTGCAGGAGTTGCGCGTGGAGCCGCTCGCGCTCTTCTTGGTTTTGCCGGCGCTCGCTCAAGTCGAGCATGAAAGCGACGCCCGTCCCGCTGTCCTCGTTCAACGTCGCGCCCCCGAGCAGCACCGGGACTCGACTGCCGTCCTTGCGAAATAACTCCTTCTCGTACGGGCTACACACACCGTCTCGAGTCAACTCCTCGAGCGCGCGCTCGTCCGCCGCTTCGTAGCCGGGGACCGTGCTCCTGCGCCAGTCGAGCGCGCCGGCCTCGACCTCGGCGGAGCTGTAGCCCAGGATCTGCAAGAAGGCGTGATTGGCCTCCGTGACTTCGCCACTCAGCCGAAACAGCATTAGACCGATCATGTTCGATTCGAACACGCGCCGGAAGCGCTCCTCGCTGACTCGCGCCTCTTGCTCGGCGCGCACGCGTTCAGTCACGACCTGCGCCATTCCGAGTACGCTGATCACCACGCCGTCCTGATTTCGGCGCGGGCTCAATTTGAGATCCAACGTTCTGCCCTCGCTCGTGTAGCGCACCTCGCTTTCGACCCCCGACAGGGCACGTTGGAGCGCGGAAAGCCCCTGCGGAAAGCTCTTGTAGGCCACCGCTGCGTCGACACCGACGAGTGCGCCTGGACTCGATCCGCCCGGAGGCATCACCCCATCATTCATCAGGAACACGCCGCGAGCATCGACCTCGAACACGCGTATCGGAGCATGCTGCAGCACGAAACTCAGGACATCACTCGCAGACGCAGCCTCAGCCTCAGCCCCACCCGACCCGCTCACCTTCTCTGGCATCTCTGCGCGAGTCTAGCCGACCGGGCCAATCGCGGCTCAACTGTCTGGCGCGTCGATGGGCACTTCCTGCACAAAATGCAGATTCGCAAATCGGGACGGGGCGAGCTCAACCCGAGCCGAGGGCCACGTCGGCCTTGGGACAAATGGAGCCGGCTTGCGGCAGGCCGGGCGATGGGGCGGAAAATAGCTGATTGAGCGCGTCGTTGACCGCGTCGGATTTGGCGCGAAGGACGGCACGGCCGCCGCTAGCTTGCATGGCACTCACTTGCTCTGCGCCCAACACCAACCCATGTAGGTGCGCCGGTGGGACGCGAAGCAGTCGCTGAGCAAGAACGAGCACTTCGGCGCGACTCAGGTCCGTCTCCAGCGAATCTTCTAGTGTATCGAAGAGTTTTGCCAGACGCACGAGCGAGCCGTACTTCGAAAGCTCGCGTCGCATCCCGACCAAGATGGCTTGTTGGCGGCGCGCACGACTGAAGTCGGACCGTCCGTGACGCGAGCGCGCGTAGATCGCCGCGGTCACGCCGTCTAGGCGTGCCGAACCAGCGGACAAGTCGAGCTTGCGGTAGCCGCTCGGGTCACGAGGGTCGACAAAGCGATCCACGATCGGACAGGGTACGTCGACGGTGATGCCACCCAGCGCGTCCACCGCACGTTCGAAAGCCCCGAGATCGATCGCGACGCTGTGGCCAATCGGCAACCCGAGTGTGTTCTCCACGACACGGCCGAGCAACGCCAGCGGGTCTTCACCCGAGCGGCGCGCGACGTTCATCACGGTGTTGATTCGGTCTTCGGCGTGCCCGGGGATCTCGACCCACAGATCCCGTGGGATGCTGACGAGTCCGAGCGCGTCATTGGGTTCGTCGAACACCGCGACGACAATCGTGTCCGAGAGGCCGGCGCCACCACCGAATGGTCGCCGATCCAGGCCAACCAGCAGGTAATTGTCCGTATATTCGAAGGGTGGCGTCGTCGTGCGAATGGCTGTGATCGGCGGAGGAGCGACGCCTGCGTCCGGCGCAACGACCGCAGACGCGGCAGCCGAAGCACTGGCTAGTGGAACCAGCACGGCCAGTCTGGAGCCAGATGCACTCAGGGTCGGCGCGAGCAAAGGCCGACGATAGGGTCGCGCCGAAAGAAAGTGCCAGCTGCCCCACGCGACCAGTGCCACCAAAGTCGCGACGATTGAAAGATAGCGCCCTCTTGCCATGAGACGCTGGCGTTGCAACGCCCAGGCCAACGCGCACCGTGTAGACTGAAGCCGATGGCAGTGAACACCACGACTGAAAAGCTAGGTCCGATTCGTGCAACGGTTGCGTCGATCGGAGCTGCCTTCATCTATCTGCTGATTCGCGTGTTCGGTCGCACCGTTCAGCCGAGTGCGGTTCCCTGGCTACACGGCCCGTTCGGCAGCGACTACATTGGAGACAAGCCGTACGAGGAATTCGCCAAAAATGAAAACCTAACCGTCGAGCGCGACGCGATCGAAGGCGGGCTCCTGGCTGATTTCGACGCGCTCGCGAGTGACCAGTTCGACGTCGCCCGCGTGCACCCTCGCATCCGTCACTTCTACGAACACACCGCGCGCTATCGCATGGACGTTTGGGCGGAGACCGCTTTCCCCGCAAACCTGGCGCTATTTCTGTTGGTCACGACCATCAGTCGCAAGGTCAATCAACTCAACTTCCCGCTGCGGATGCTGGAGACGGCCAAGGGCATGGCGAGCGAAATCGTGCTCTTGCGCGATTCGCGGGGACATATCCGCTATGCGGGTTGGTACCGTCGCCTGATCGAGACTGGGCGGGCGATCTACACCGGGTTTTATCTGGTCGGCCGGACCCCCATCGACGATCGCCCAGCGGTCAAAGTCGTGTTCCCGATGCCGCACGGCAACGCGACGGTGATACTGCGGCCGCGTTCGAGCGCGAGCGGTGATTTCGAGCTGACTTCGGACGGTCGAGCCTTCGGCGACGTCGGCTTCTATCGACTCGATCGCAAGCCCGACGGCACGCTGCGCGTGTGGCACGTGCGCAGCCTGAAGGAACACTTTCGCTTGTACGTAGACGCCGCAGGGACGCTGCGTTGCGATCATCGGATACGCTTCGTGGGCATGCCTGTCTTGCACCTGCACTATCGGATCGAACCGATAGCCCCGCAAGCCGTGCCGCTCGTTCAGAATTGAGTCGCTCTGAACATGTCGAAGAGCAGCTTGACCACGACGGAGAGCACGACGACCGTGACCACGACCTGCACGAAGCGGTCGCCCTGACGCAAAGCCAAGCGCGCGCCGAGTCGCGCGCCCGCCATGTTCGCGAGCGCCATCGGCAACGCCACTTGCCACCAGATCGCCGAGCGCCACGCGAACAGCAGAAATGCCGCAAGATTCGAGCCCAGGTTGACGACTTTGGCGTTGCCCGAAGCGTACAGCGGCGAGTCGCCGAACAGCGTGACGAACAGCACGATCAACAGCGAGCCAACGCCGGGTCCGAAAAATCCGTCGTAAGTTCCGAGCGAAAGCGCGATCAGGGCGAGCGTCAGCCGAGGCTGCGACAGTGCTGTTTTTCGCGCGCGAATGTGTGAGCGAAAAAGCATGAATGACAGCGCAAACAGCAGCAACACCGCGATGATCGGGCGCAGCGGCTCCGGGCGCATCGACAGCAGCAAGCGGGCACCAATCAGTGAACCCACGAAGCCCATCGCAAATCCCAGCGGAGCGCGCTTGCGGTCGAGCCCGCCGCGCCGGAAGAAGGTAATGAAGGAAGCGAGCGCGCCGGGCGCGGCTTGCCCCTTGTTCGTGGCCAGCGCGAGTCCCGGCGGTAGGCCCGCTGCGAGCAATGCAGGGACCGTGAACAGTCCGCCTCCCCCAGCTACGGCATCGACCACGCCCGCTACGAATGCCGTGCCGGAGAGCAGCACGAGCAGCAAAGCCGAAGGAGCGGTCACGCAGCGTCGCTACGCAACGAATGGCGCAGACCGCGATTGGCCATGACCGACAGCATCACGATCACGATCAGCACCGAGCTGAGGACGTACGGGTACTCCGCGCGAACTTCGTACAAGCCGGTCCCCGCGAGCGGGCCAAGCATCCTGCCGAAGCCGAGCGCGGAGCTATTGAGACCCGCGACGACGCCCTGATCGTCTTCACTGACTCCGAGCGACATGCCCGCGGTGACACCAGGCACCGCCAAGCTCTGTCCGAAAGCTTGCGCGGCGAGCGCCAACGTCAGCAAGCCGAAGCGATCGGCGAACACCAGCAACAAATAGCCGAGCAAGGCGACGGGCATGCCGAGCGCCATCAGGCGCAAGGGGGACCACTTGTAGCGGCGCACCAAGAAACCCTGGGTAAAAACCGCCACCAGACCATACACCCCGAGTGCCATGCCGACGGTGCGCGGTGTGGCTTGATTCGAGAGCTGCAGGCGATCCTGATAATAGAAGCTGATCGTCTGCTCCATCGCCACGGAGGCCAAGCTGAGGGTGAAGCCGACGGCCAACAGCGGCCAGACCAGACGCGCGACGTGGGCGGTCGATTTGGGCGCCTCTTCGCCGGCCTGGCGCTGCGATTCCGGAAGAAAGAACCAAACGAACGCGAAGTTGAGAAAGGCGAGCCCAGCCGAGAAGTAAACCGCAGAAAGCAAGCTGATCAGCGAAAACGCGGCGCCAATCAGCGGCCCGAAAATGACGCCCAACCCGAACGCCGCGCCGATCATGGCCATGCCTGCGGTGCGATCACGACGCCCAGTCATGTCCGCCATGTACGCTTGCGCCGTGGGCAACGTGGCCGACGAGAATCCGCCACCCAGCACGCGTGCGGCGAGCAGCGCGCCGAACAGCACCGGCGTGGGCCAGTGCGCGCGCCCGCCCCAATCAGCAAGCAGCGCGAAGCCGAGGAAGCTCACGCCGAAACCGAGCACGCCCGTCAGCAGCACCGGTTTACGGCCGATGCGTTCGCTCAATCGTCCCCAAGCGGGACTGACGAGCACTTGCATCAAGGCGTAGCTGGCCGAGAGCGACCCCACCTGCAGCTCGCTCAAACCGAGCTCGCGTCCCAGCGGCGCAAGGATCGGAAACAAAACGCTCAGCCCCAAGATGCTGTTGAAGAGCGTGATGAAGAGTAAGCCCCGTGGGGACATGGCGATGGCGGGCGTAACTGAGTTACGAGATCTTTGACACAAGAAAGCTGTGCTACTGGACAAAAGTGTAGCTAGGGCCTAACAAAGCCGGGCGATGTCCCAGTCCGACTCCGAGTCCACCGATACGCCGTTCGACCCCGTTCCAGTTTTGGCAGCCGAGCTCAATCTGCCGCGCGCCTCGGTCAGCGCGGTGGTTCAGCTGCTCGCCGAGAGCGCCACGGTGCCGTTCATCGCTCGCTACCGCAAGGAAGCGACGGGCGGGCTGGATGAAGTGCAGATCCGAAATATCGAAGAACGGCGCACTTATTTGGTGGAGATGGAAGCGCGCCGCAAGTCGATCCTGGGCGAGATCCGAAGCCAAGGCAAGCTCACCCCCGAGCTGGAGAAGAAGCTCGTCAATGCCGCCACCAAGGCCGAGCTCGAAGATCTGTACTTGCCGTTCAAGCCCAAGCGACGCACGCGCGCGACGATCGCCAAAGAGCGCGGGCTCGAGCCGCTCGCCAATCTGATCTGGGGTCAAGGGCGAGACGGCTCACCGAGCGTCAGCGCGCAGAGCTTCGTCAATGCCGAAAAGGAAGTGGCGGACGTGAGCGCAGCCCTCGCTGGCGCGCGCGACATCTGCGCGGAGCGCATTGCGGAAGATCCGGAGGTGCGCAAGCACACGCGCGAAGCGTACGTGCGCGACGGCTCGATCCGCGTCGGAAAAACCAAAGATTTCGAAGACAAGACCACCAAGTTCGACAGCTACGCTGCGTTCGAAGAGCCGATCGCCAAGATCCCTTCGCACCGCTATCTGGCGATTCGGCGCGGCGAGAGCGAAGGCGTGCTGCGCGCTGGTTTGGAGGTCGACCAAAGCAACGTGGTGCCGTTCATCGAAAAGCACGTCAAACTGGACAGCGCGTCGCCCTGGGCCAGCGAGCTTTCCAGCGCGATCAAAGACGGCGTCGATCGTCTGCTACTGCACTCGGTGCAGGTGGACGTGCGCGTCGAGCTCAAATTGCAGGCCGACAAGGGCGCGATCGACGTCTTCGCTCAAAATTTGCGTGAGCTGCTGCTCGCAGCGCCGTTCGGCACGAAGACGGTGCTCGGCATCGATCCGGGGCAGCGCACGGGCTGCAAATGCGCGGTCGTGGACGAAACCGGCAAGTTGCTCGAGCACGAGACCATCTACCTGGTGCAGGGCGATGCCGCGCTGGAACGCGCCCGTCAATCACTCCGTGCGCTGTGTAAGAAGTATCCGATCGTCGCGGTCGCCGTGGGCAATGGCACGCACGGTCGCGAGACCGAAGCCTTCGTGCGTGACTTGCTGAAGGAGGAGGGACTGACCAATGCCAAGCCACTGTGCGTCCCGGTCAGTGAGGCGGGTGCCAGCGTTTACTCCGCGAGTGACGTCGCGCGTGATGAATTTCCGGATCTCGATCTCACGGTGCGCGGCGCGATCAGCATCGCTCGCCGCTTGCAAGATCCGCTCGCCGAGCTGGTCAAAGTCGACCCCAAGAGCATCGGTGTCGGGCAGTACCAGCACGACGTATTCCAGCCATTTTTGGCCAAGAAATTGGATGAAGTGGTGGAAAGCTGCGTGAACAGCGTGGGCGTGGAGGTGAACCTCGCCAGCGCACCGCTGCTGTCGCGCGTCGCCGGCATCGGTCCGACGCTCGCCAAGAAAATCGTCGCCTATCGCAATGAAAAGGGCGCTTTCACCAGCCGCAGCAAGCTGCTGGATGTGCCGGGCTTTGGCCCGCGTACGTTCGAACAAGCCGCGGGCTTCTTGCGCGTGCGCGGCGGCGAGCACCCGCTCGATGCCAGCGCGGTGCACCCCGAGCGCTACGCCCTGGTCGAGAAAATGGCCACCGACTTGGGCGTTCCAGTCGTGTCCCTGATCGGCAATCGCGAGTTACTCGATCGGCTGGATCCCAAACGCTACCAAGCGGGTGACGTCGGCTCGTTCACGCTGAACGACATCTTGAGCGAGCTCAAGAAACCGGGCCGCGATCCGCGCGCCAGCTTCGAACCGCCGAAGTTTCGCGACGACGTGCGAACGATGGAAGACCTGAAGACCGAAATGGTGCTGGAGGGCGTCGTCACCAACGTGACGGCCTTCGGCGCATTCGTCGACATCGGGGTTCATCAAGACGGCCTGGTCCATGTCTCGCAACTGGCTGATCGCTTCGTCAAAGATCCGAACGAGGTCGTCAAAGTCGGCGATAAGCTGAGCGTGCGCGTGTTGGAGGTCGATCTGGTGCGCAAACGCATCGCGCTCTCCGCCAAGCGCGGCAGCGAGGCACAGGTCGGCGGCGCGAGCGGCGCCCGCCCAGCGGCGGGCACCGGCGGCGGGCGCGCCGAACAGAACCGCGACCGGCGCCCCCCGAATCAAGGCCGGCCGCAAGGCGGCGGCAAGCCGCAACCCACCGCGCAAGGCTTCACGAACAATCCGTTCGCCGCTCACTTTCGCAAGTGAGGCGCGACCCAACCACTAAGCGCGGCTCAGGCCGCGCGCGGCCGCCCAGGCGGTGAGCCACGCTACGCCCAGGCTCGCGTGACCGAGCAGCACGTGCAGCGGGTTGCCATTGCTGCAGTGCAACTCGAGCAGCAGATTGGCGGACAGCCCGAGCGCCGCCGCGCTCAGACAAACGCTGCGCAGAGAAGGCCGATCATTGCGATCGAATGCCCACAACAGGAGCGCGACCGGCAAGGTGAACAGCGCGCCGTATGCAAAGCAATTCAGCGCGCCCTCCGCGCCCGCGCGTCGACTGAGCTCGGTGGCGGGCGCAAAGGCTGCCAAGATCGGGACCGCCAGCGCAAAGGCGAGCAGCGGCAGAGACTCACGCAGGGGGTTCCTGCGCGGTAACTCGGACAGCTCCTTGGCGAAGGCGAGCGCGATGGCGACGAAGTAGACGCACAGCAGCAGTGCCACTCGCAAGAATGGGTATTGGGCGAAGTCCGCGCGTTGCCGGAGGACGCCGCCGGCAATGACCGCGAGCAACACCAAAAGCAGCGTGAAGACGAAACGCACGCGCGACGGCCGCGACCGGAGCCAGGCGCGGGCACCGGTCTCGCGCGCAAGCCCTTGCTCGATTTGCTCGAAGAAATCAGCGGGCAATGGCAAGGCAGCGTTGGCCTGCGCGGCCAGACTTCGGCCCAGCTCGGCATCGCGCTCGAACAGCGCTTTGCACTGCGGGCACTGGGCGAGGTGGGCTTCGAGCTGCTCTTCCGACAGCCGGTCCCCGCTCATGAAAGAGTCGCGTATTTGCGAGCAGTCCATCACTTGCTCTCCACCACGCTCGGTTTGCCGGCAAGCACGCCGTCAGGATCGGGAGCGGTGTCCCCCAGCCGCGCGCGCAATGCGACATAGCCGCGATGCGCCCGCACCTTGACGGCTGCAACCGTGGAGCCGACCGCCTCGGCGACCTCGGGAAAGCTCAATCCACCGAACCAATGCAGCTCGATCACTTCACGTTGCTCGGCCGGCAGCGTCTGCAGCGCGCGTTCCATCTCGCGTGCCGCATCGGAACGCTCTTGACCGCGCGGGCCTTCGAACGGCTCTGCGACTCGGTCATCTTCGAGCGAGGTCTCGAAGCGCCGCTTGCTGCGCCGAAAGAATTCTCGCTTCAGGTTCAGGGCGATCGTGAAAATCCACGGCTTGAGCTTGCGACCTGGCTCGAAATCCAGCCGGCTGCGGTGCAAGTGGAGAAACGTCTGCTGCACCAAATCATTGGCCTCTTCGGAACTGCGCAGATCGCGCGCCATGGCGCGCTGCAAAAGCGGGGTGTAGCGCCGAAATAGCTCGCGAAAAGCCGCCTTGTCGCCGGCAATGTACGCCGTCATCAGCTCCTCGTCACTGGGCACGGGGCGAAGATGCCAGCATTCCCCGGGACAACGCAAACGCTAACCATTTCCCGAGCGTTGGCTATACTGCGAGCAGCGCGGCCGAGCCGCGCGGGAGCATTCACTTGGACTTGAACAGAGGAACCAGCATCGCCCTTGCCGCATCGGCCTTACTCGCAGCCAGCGCTTGCGGCGGTGGGAGCCACGAGACGGCTAGCGGCACCTCCGCGCCGATTCAATGTGAGGGGGGCAACGCGTGCCGCGGTCTCTCGGAATGCAACACGCAGGACGGCAAGAGCGCCTGCGTCGGTGAAAATGCGTGCAAGGGGATGGGCTACGTCTACACCCAAACGCAGGAACAGTGCACCGCGCTGCAGATCCGCAACAAGCCCTGAGCGAGCCGTTGCCCGCAGGGTGCGAGCCTGGCGCTGGTCGGGCGCGCGTCGGGTTCGGGCTGCGAGCTCAACATTATGAAGCGATCCTCCGCCGTGGCTTGCGCGCGGACCTTGCCGAGGCGATCAGCGAAAACTTCATGGGGCGCGGTGGGCGGGCGTTCAGCGTGCTCGAGCGAGTGCGTTCGGACATGCCGATCGCGCTGCATGGCGTGTCGCTGTCCGTGGGTGGCATCGATCCGCTGAGCGAAACGTACCTCACCGAGCTGGCTGAGCTTGCCAGGCGCATCGCGGCCTTCAGCGTCTCCGACCACCTGTGCTTCGGCAGCTTTGGCGGGCACTATGCGCACGATTTGTGGCCGCTGCCGTACACGGAAGAAGCTCTCTCTCACGTGGTCGAGCGCGTCCAGCGGGTTCAAGATCGGCTCGGTCGCCAGCTGTTGCTCGAGAACGTTTCGAGCTACGTGGAGTATCGAGCGAGCACGCTGAGCGAGTGGGAGTTCATCGCGGAAGTGGCCAAGCGCGCCGATGCGGGAATCTTGCTCGATCTGAACAACGTGTTCGTCAACGCAAAGAACCACGATTTTTCGGCGACGCAATACCTCCGCGCGTTGCCGAGCGATCGCGTTCGGCAAATTCATTTGGCCGGGCACGATGATGCGGGCGCCTACCTGTTCGATGACCACGGTTCTCCGGTTTCGCCGGCGGTCTGGCGATTGTACGAGCAATCACTCGAACTGTTCGGCCCGCTCCCGACGATTGTGGAATGGGACGAGCGGCTACCCGAACTGTCGGTCGTCGAAGCCGAGGCCGCACGCGCGCGTGCGCTGCTGAACGCGCGCGAAGAACGACGGGGAGCATGAACCTCGCCGAGCTTCAGCGTTATTTCGCGCGCGCCGCCACCACGGGTAGCGGACCACTGCCCGACCTCGATCGCGTATTTTTGGGCAGCGAGCGACTGACCGCTCGCGAGCGCTTGGCGATCTACAATCGCAGCTACTTCTATCGACTACTCGCCGCTTTGGCCGGCGTTTTCGCACAGACCAAGTGCCTGCTCGGCGAGACTGACTTCGAGCGTTTGGGCCTGGCGTATCTCGCGCAACATCCGTCCCAACACCCCGCCGTGGAGCGCGTGGGGCGAGCGTTTCCGGAGTATCTAAAGCGCGTGGCGGTGCCGCCATTAGTCGTTGATTTGGCCTCGCTCGAGTGGGCCAGGTTGTGCGCTTTGGTCGCCGCCAATCCACTGCAGATTGCCAGCGTGCCTGCCATCGACACCAGTCGGTTTCCGTGGGCGTCTCTTCGCTTCGTGCCCTCGTTGCACTGCCTCGAGCTCGACCCAGGTGCGTTGCATGCGTTCACCCACGGAGTTCGCTCGCCGACCGAACTCGCCGGACCGCGCTGCGGAATCGCGATTTGGCGCACGGATCATGCGGTGACGCACGAGGTCCTCGACGTGACCGAATGGCAGGCCTTGGTCTGCGCCACGAGCGGCGCTGCACTGAATCGAGTGTGTGCGGTGTTCGATACCGGTTCCGCGGACGACGACGTACGGCGCGCCTTTCAGGTGCTCTCGCGCTGGTTTGCGCGACAGTGGCTGGAAAGTGTGGTGTACGACGAAGCAGAGCAGCCAACGCCAGGATGAGCTGGCTCAATCGAGCACGAGCCAACGTGCCGGGCTCGGCGGGCGAGCTCGTCGTCTGACCGTGCGAAAATAGCGCTCGTCTTCGTAATAAGCGCGCGATTGGTTCGCCGACCAGTCCGGAACTCCGAGTACGGGCAACGGTGCCAGCCGGGCCGGTTCACTCAGAAACTCCGGCAAGCGTTTGGCCAGCTCGCCATCGACGAACAGCCGAAAATCGGAGGCGGGGAGCGTCAGTCGATCCGGAGCAATGCGGGCAAAGAGCGCCATGCCCATCAACCGCGGATGAGGGTCGCGCAACGCGTCCAGCAATCCGTGGCCGAAAGCCAAGAAGCGAGTGGTCTGCTGCAGCTCGGCGCGCCGTTCCCAAAGCACTCGAATCCACTCCAGCGCCGCGAGTTGCTCGAAGACCTTCGGCTCACTGCTCAAGACGAGCACCCCCGATTCGTCGAGGTGCGTGGCGGCATTCTCGCGTGGACCGCGTGCCATCGGGTCGGAAGCAAGCTGAGCGTGGTGAATCGCGGTCTTGAGCGCCGGGAAATGCAACCAAATCAGCGCGCCGAGCAAATCATGAAAGGAGTGCGAGCGAGTCGGGATGCACTTCGTCTGAGCCAGCAAGCGGTCGAAGCTCCCCGCGGCGAGCAACTCTTCTCGATCTTGCGCGGCGAAGTCGAACCACGGCGAAATCACATTCGGCAGCTGCTGCGCGAGCCCGCGCAACTCGTGAGGCTCAGGAAAGTGATCGAGCGACAGCAAGCGCGCGCGCACGCTGGCTTCAATCACGGAGAAAGCCGGGTGATCGAAGTGCTGCGCGGGAAGGCGGGGCAAACTCACTTTTCGGCCGGGATCTCGAAATGCACGCTCGCGCCGCCGTCCGGGCGATTCTCCGCCCAGGCGCGCCCGGCGTGAGCTCTGGCGATGCGCTCCACCAAGGAAAGCCCCAAGCCGAGCGACGACGAGCCGTCCCCACGGAAAAAGGCGTCGAAGACGCGCCCGAGCGACTCTTCCGGGAAACCGGGGCCGCGATCGGACACCGTCAAGCGCACGTTTTCGCCGTTCGACGACAAGACCACGCTCTCGACCCCTGCCCCGTGTTTTTGAGCGTTCTCCAGCAGATTGCACAAGGCTCGGTCGAGCAACGTCGGGTCGCCCTTGATCTTGGAGTTCGGGGCATCGTTGCGTAGGAGGCTCGGATCCAATCCGGCGCGCTCGAGGGCGCGAGAGACGATCACGCACGGTTCCAGGGTTTGGAGCGTCACGGTTCCGAAATCTAGCCGGGAATTGGCCAGCAACTTTCCGATCAGGTCGTCGACCTCGGCGATCTCGCGTTCTACTTTGTCGAGCGTGACGGAATCGGCGGTGCTGCGCAGAAGCTCGGTGAGCACGCGCAGCCGCGCTAGTGGACTCCTGATTTCGTGCGAGACCGCCGCGAGGAGCTCTCGCTGATCGTTCAATTGGCGCTCGATGCGCCGGGCCATGTCGTTGACGGCGTCGGCCAACACCCCCACCTCGCCCATGTGGTGGCGTCCGAGGCGCACGCGGCTGACCAAATTTCCCGAGCCAATTTCGCGCGTCACGCGGATCAGATCCGACAGCGGACGAGTGAGTTTGCGAGCCAGCGCCCCCGATGCACCCCACAGACTCAAGCAGGCCGCGGCGATCGCCAACACGAACGTCAGCCCCGGCACGCGCCGACGCTTGTCGATGCACACTTCGAGCGCGCCGAGCTTGGTCTTGCCGCGCAGGATGGGCACCGTGAACTCCGGCTTCTGGCAGCCCGGCCCGATCTGTTCCACGGGCTTTTTTTCGGCGTCGCGCAGCGTGAGATCGACCTCGAATGCTTTGGCGATTTCTTCGGTCAGGCCGTGGCGCTCGGTCGGCTGCTCCCATACCCGTTGAAATCGTTCGCCGATGAAGCGCTGGATGCGAATGACGTCGCTTTCCATGCTGGATGCGTCGGGACGCAATGCGCTCACGACTCCGCTGACCACCATGCCCGTGAATAGGATGGTGACGCCGAGCCACATGAACAGTTGGCGATGCAGGCGGGCGCGTACGAAGCGCCGAAATCTCATTCCGAACCCTTCGCCATCACGTAGCCGACGCCACGCACCGTTTTGATCAGGCGCGGCGGGTCATCCAGCAGCTTTTTCCGCAGGTGTGAGATGTGTACGTCGACGGTACGGTCGCTGACTGTAACGTCACTTCTGCCCGCATGCTCGAGCAAGCTGGCGCGCGGGACCACTCGTCCTGCGCGGCGCATCAGCGCGAGCAGCAGGTCGAACTCGATACCCGTCAAATCGGCGATCTTACCGTCGACCGTGACTTGGCGGGCGCCGACGTCCAAACTCACGCCGCCCACGTTCAAGTGTTCTTTGCTCGGATCGAGCTCCGTACGCCGCAGAACCGCCCGCAATCGCGCGAGCAGCTCACGCGGACTGAAGGGCTTGCCGAGGTAGTCATCCGCTCCGAGCTCGAGGCCCACGACGCGATCGGTCTCGTCGCCCTTGGCGGTCAGCATGATCACCGGCAAGCGGCTCTTCTCGCGGATTTTCTTGAGCACCGACAGGCCATCCAAGCCGGGCATCATCACGTCCAGCAGTACGGCGTCGAACGCGCCGGATTCCAGCACCGACAGCCCCAGCGCGCCGTTCGATGCGTGACTCGAGCGGACGCCGTTTTGCGTCAGGTAGCTGTCCAACACTTCGAACAACCGAACGTCATCATCGATGACCAACACGTGAACCGACATGAGCGGGGAGGCGGAGCGTACCACCGTCTGCCCCGCTCTGTCAGGCGCAAGCCACTCACTGCTATTCAGGGGCGCGCTCACGGCGTGTTTTCAGCGTGGGACGCGCGATTCCGCGAGCGCTCGGCGGCACGCGTGCAGACATCGGCGATGTGGTCCTCGAAGGCCTGACGCCGTTCGAGCGAGTGGTAGTGGCAACCATACAGACCGGAGGCGAAGCCGGCCAGCGCGCCCAGCGCGAGCACGAAAATCAAAGCTTTGCGTCTCATCTCTCTCTCCTCGGTTCAGCTCGAATTCGAACGACGGCGTTCAGCAAAACGCGCCGAAGCCTCGCGCGAACGGGCCTGCCTCGATCAGCTCGGCCAGGATCTTTCGCTGCCGTTCGTCCAAGGTTTCATGCACCTTGCCGAATGAATCGAGCGCGTTCTGACGCACGCGTTCGATCACCCGGTCATGGCGCTCGAATACGCCGTCGATTGCGCCTCGGTCCAAAGTCTCGCCACGAATGGCTTGGGCAACGTCGGCTCGGGTGGCAGAAAGCTCCCCGCGGGCGTCGTGCACGTCCTCGAGTATGGTGTCGACGGCTTCGCGAATCACCTTCTCTTGGCCGGGCGTCGTGTCCAAGCGATCGAGCAGGCGATTCAGGATGAAGCGTCCGCCGCGACCGGACCGAAAACCGCGCCCGCGGTGGCCCCCAGCGCAGTAGTGCCGCTCGTGGCGGTGGCGAGCAAAAGTGGCGGTCAGGCCCAGCAAACAGGCGGTACCAAACAGAAATCCAAACATTTTTCAGCTCCTTCACCGAGCAATCTGAGTGCCTTGTGTGAAGGACGACGCAGCCCTGCGGTTAAGAAGCGTTAATTCCGGAGCCTTCCAGGCCTGACAGCGAGAACGCAATCTGGGCTATGCTCTCACCCCGGGCGAACGAAGGGCCTTCATGGGCGACGAACACGGATCAGCCAACGAAAGCGAGAACCTAGCGCCGATGAGCGGTGACCTCGTGCCTTCTGTTCCAACCTCCAAACCGTTGGTTCAGCTGCCGCGTCAGGTGTCTCTGCCACCTCGTCCTGGCGTCGCGCCACTCGGGCCGCCGACGCGGCCACCCGGCACGCCTCCCCCACCGCCAATCCGCACCTTGCCGGCGCTGTCCGCGCCCAATTCCGAAGCGTCACACCGACGGAGCATTTCGCCCCCACCGCCTCCCTCGAGCATTCGGCCGCCAGCTCCGAGCACACGCCCCGCCGCTCCGAGCATGCGCCCGCCCGGTGCGCCCACGTTACCCGCCACGGGAAACTCGCTTGGCCTCCGCGGCGACGGCGGACGAGCGCAAGAACTCTTGGCGGAGCTGATGAGCACGCGCAAGGAGCTGACCGAAACCGCGACCGAGCTGCGCAAGGTCGTCGCCGAACGCAACGCGCTCCGCATTCGGCTGACGCAAGCGGAAAATAGTGCGCGCGAACTCGCCAGCGCGTCGCGTGCAGAAGCCGAGCTGCGCGCCCAGTTCGTCGACGCTCACGCCGCGAGCAGCGCCGCACTGCGCGCGCGGATCAGCGAGCTCGAAGCTTCGCTGGCGGCGGCCAGCGCCGCGCCCAAACTCGCGACGCAGCCGAGCCTGCGCCAAATCCGCGGCATCGGCCCGGCCTTCGAACGCGCGCTGCTGGGCCTCGGCATCAGCACGGTGTCTCAGATTGCGGCGCTCGACGCAGGCGAAATCGCACGCATCGCCCCCTTGATCAAGGCGCGCCCGGACCGAATCCTGCGCGATGATTGGGTGGGGCAGGCTCGGCAATTGCTCGGCGAATAGCCGCGAGCACGCGCGAAAAGCCCGATTTCTAGCCGCTTACGGTTGATCTTTAGCGCTTAAAATTGCGCGCGGATTTGCCGTTTGGGCGAGGTGTTCGAGAAAACGCCTCAGTCAGCCGACGAAGCCGCCCAAAGCTCGCTCGCGGACGTGTTCGGCGACGAGCGCCAAACCCGCAAGGTGCTCTCGAGCCTGCGCCTCAAAGTGGCGTTCATGTTGTTCGTCAGTGCGTTGCTGATGGGTCTGTGCGGCCTGATCTTCAGCCTAGTGTCACAGATCTTCGCGGCCCTGACGCCAGCCGCGCAAGCCGATCTGGAATGGAAAGCGGAGCGCGGCGTCGCCGAGCTCGCCCAGTCGGCCCAGTACGGGATGGTGCTGGCGGACGAACGCGAGATCCGAAATTCTTTCAAAGGCTACGACCTGGATCCGGACTTTTTGGCGATCGTAGTCACGGACAAGACGGGCAAGGCGCTGGCTACATACGGCAAATTGCCGGGAGACCTGCAAAGCGTGTTCGAGCGGCCGGCACGTCGGGTCGAAAAACGAGCCAACTATCTCGCGTCCTGGGCCGAGTCCACCATCGAAGGCAGCGCAGTCGGGCGCGTCGCCGTGTTCGTCTCGACCGCGCGCATCGACGCCGGTACTCGCCTGAAGAACGAGATCCTGTGGACAGCCGGGATCGGCTGTGGCCTCGGCTTGCTCGCAAGCCTACTGTTCGTGAGCTTTTACGTGGGTCCGTTGATTCGCGTGACCGAGAAGGCCTTCGCCCAACTCGAGCAAACGACGCTTTCGGCGATCGAGGCCGCGCGGCTCAAGAGCGAATTTTTGGCCAATATGAGCCATGAAATCCGCACGCCGATGAACGGCGTGCTGGGTATGCTGGAGCTCCTGCGTGGGACCGCGCTCGACGCCAAGCAACGGCGCTACACCGACACTCTGAATACCTCGGCCAACGGCTTGATGACGGTCCTGAACGACATCTTGGATTTCTCCAAGATCGAAGCGGGCAAGGTCGATTTGCGCCCCACCGCATGCCAACCGCGCGGCTTGCTCGAAGAAGTGGCGGAACTGTTCGCGGCGCGCGCCGAGATGAAGCAAATCGAGCTCCTCTGCCATGTTCACCCCGACGTACCGAGCCACATCGAGGTAGATGCCGATCGACTGCGGCAAGTCGTGACGAACTTGGTCGGCAACGCGATCAAGTTCACCGACGTGGGCGAGGTCGTGGTGCGCGCGACCGTTTCGCAGCGTCACGGCGACGAGTGCTTGCTCGATCTGACCGTGATCGATACGGGCATCGGCATCGACGCCGCCCAACAGGCGCTCTTGTTCGAAGCGTTTTCGCAAGTAGACGGCAGTTCCACGCGCCGCTTCGGGGGCACCGGTCTCGGCCTGGCCATCTCCCGAAAACTCGTGCGGCTGATGGGTGGTGAGCTGGGCGTGAAGAGTGACGCGGGCAAAGGCAGCCAATTTTCCGTGCGCATTCCGGTCAAGGTGCTGCCCACGGAACCGACTCACATCCCTGCGCCCAGCCGCAACACACGCGCGCTGATTGTCGACGACAACGCGACCAATCGCCTCTTGCTCGAAGAGTTGCTGTCGACTTGGGGTTTGCGCACGGCGTCGGCGAGCGGCGGTCCTGATGCGCTGCGCTTGCTCGAGGACGCAGATCAGACCGATCCGTTCGGCCTCGTGATCACCGACATGCACATGCCGGAGATGGACGGCCTGACTTTGGCGCGCCAGATCAGGGACAAGCACGCCAACCTGCCGCTATTGATGCTCACCTCGCTCAGCGACACGGGCCACCGTTTCAGCGAGCGTGGGTTGTTCTCTGGGGTGCTCAGCAAACCGGTGCGTTCCGCCGAGCTGGAGTCGAACATCGCACGCGCCCTCGGCGAATCCGGGCGTGGCGCGGCTTCGGCGGCGGATGAGACGAGCTCCATCGTGATTGCGGCTCACGAACCGCGGCGTTTACTGATCGCCGAAGACAACCCCATCAATCAAGAGGTGCTGCTCGGCACACTGAACAATTTGGGCTACGCCGCCGACGTGGTTCGCAATGGTGAGCTCGCAGTCGAGGCCTGGCGGCGCAACGTCTACCCGCTGATCCTGATGGATTGCCAGATGCCCGTGCTCGACGGTTACGAGGCCGCGCGTCAGATCCGCAGCTTGGAAAGCGAGGGGGATCGCGTGGCCATCATTGCCGTGACTGCGCACGCAATGCTCGGTGAACGCGAGAAAGCCCTCGCCGCCGGCATGGATGACTACGTGACCAAACCGCTGAACACCAAGCTGCTGCGAGAAGCGCTCGAGCGCTGGTGGCCACGAGAATCCATGTGGCCGTGCCAGCCAAGCGGCAACTCGCTTCCTCCGCCGCCACCGGAGCCGAACGCCGGTGCGCTCGACCCCGCCGTGGAGCGCAGCCCGGGCGTCGTCCGGGTATTCCTGCGCCACGTGCCAGATCAGCTCGACTCGGTCGCGAGCGCGATCTCGAGCGGCGATCCAGAAGCGCTGCGCGCCGCCGCGCACAAGCTGAAGGGCAGCTGTCTATCGGTCGGCGTGCCGCGCATGGCAACGCTGTGCGAAAGCCTGGAAGCCGAGCCCGAACCGCCGCACGCGCGTGAGCTGAAACTGCAGTTGGATGCTGAGTTCAGCCGCGTGCGCGAACTGCTGAGCCAACCAGCGCACGCTCTGAGGACGGCCTGACGAGCCTGACCGGCCCAAGGTCCGGCCCGCGCGCTTCGCGTTGGTGGCGAGTCGCTTCAGTGCGAACGAAATCGGACGCTCCCTCGTGTCACACAGGACAACGCCTACGAGCCGCGCTACTGCCCAGGGGTGAGCGAGCGAGACCCTGAAGCGATCGTCGTGCGCGGCGCGCGCGAGCACAACCTCAAAAACGTTACCCTCTCGATTCCCAAGAAGAGCTTGGTGGTGATCACCGGCGTGTCCGGGAGCGGCAAGTCGTCGCTGGCCTTCGACACCATCTACGCGGAAGGGCAGCGCCGTTACGTCGAAAGCTTGTCCAGCTATGCGCGCCAATTCCTCGGCCAGATGGACAAGCCGAAGTACGACACCATCCGCGGGCTTTCGCCGACGATCTCGATCGAGCAAAAGACCGCTTCCAGCAACCCTCGTTCGACCGTCGGCACCGTCACGGAAGTGCACGACTACCTGCGCGTGTTGTACGCGAGCATCGGCGTTCAGTTCTGCAGCAAGTGTGGGCGCAAAGCCGAAGGACAATCGGCGCAGCAGATCGTGTCCTCTATCTTGGAGTACCCCAAAGGGACCAAACTCGTGCTGTATGCGCCACTCGAACGGCAGCGTAAGGGCGAGCACCGCGAGCTGCTCTTGGACGCGCGAACGCGCGGATTTACGCGCCTGCGCATCGACGGCACGGTCGTTACGCTCGACGACAGCGTGGTCGCACTCGACAAGAAGGCGAAGCACGACATCGACCTGGTCGTCGATCGCATCGTGGTCGATCCGAGCGCGCGCGCCCGCATCACGGATTCGGTGGAGCTCGGCCTGCGCGAAGGTAAGGGCGTGATCAACGCCGCAACAGCCAGCGAAGAACGCGCCTTCAGCGAGCGCGTCGCGTGCCCGCACTGCGAACTTTCCTTCCCCGAGCTGTCCCCTCAGTCCTTTTCGTTCAATTCGCCGCTCGGCTTCTGCGGTGATTGCAACGGCCTCGGCTCGCGCCCCGAAATGGATCCGGAGTTGGTCGTTCCGAACCCCGCACTGTCAATCAAAGACGGCGCCATCACCCCCTGGGCCGCGGCCGCTGCCCGCGGTGAAGGTTGGGTGGCGAATGAAATCGATTGGGTGCTGTCGCTGTTCGGCATCGACAAGAAAAAGCCCTGGAACAAGCTGACCCAAGCGCAACGCGACGCGGTCATGTTCGGCGGCAAGAAGGGCGGCAACCTCTGGGAGGGCTTGGTCAACCAGCTGATGCGGCGCATGAAGAGCACCAGCAGTGAGGACATGAAGCAGTACTACCTACGCTTCTTCTCCAGCAAGCTGTGCCCCGCGTGCCACGGGGCGCGCCTACGTCCCGAAAGCCGAGCCGTCAAAATCGCGGGCGAGAGCTTGGATCAGCTCTCCCATCAACGCATCGAGCAGGCTCGCGCCTGGATCGACGGCGTGCCGCTCAAAGGCGCTGACGCCGAGATCGCGGCGGAATTGCGAAAAGAGATCGGTTCGCGCTTGGGGTTCTTGGTCAACGTCGGCCTCGGCTATCTGACCTTGGATCGCGCGGCCGCAACGCTCTCCGGCGGTGAGAGCCAGCGCATTCGTTTGGCCTCGCAGATTGGTTCCGAGCTCACGGGCGTGATTTACATTTTGGACGAGCCGTCGATTGGGCTCCATCAACGTGACAACGGCAAGCTGCTCAAGACGTTGAAGGCACTGCGCGACGTCGGAAACTCGGTGATCGTGGTCGAGCACGACGAGGAGACGATGCTGGAGGCCGACTACCTGATCGACTTCGGCCCAGGCGCGGGCGAGCTCGGGGGAGAAGTGGTCGCGGCTGGCACGCCAGCGCAGGTGCTCAAGAACCCCAAATCACTCACGGGCGCGTACCTATCGGGCAAGCGTAAGATCCCAATCCCCAGCGAGCGCCGCCCCGGAAACGGCAAAGCACTCGAAATCAAAGGCGCCACCGAGCACAACCTGAAGAGTCTGGACGTGCGCTTTCCGTTGGGCACATTCTTGGCCGTCACCGGCGTGAGCGGCGCCGGCAAGTCCACGTTGATCAACGGCATCTTGTTCCCGGCGCTGTCACGCACGCTGCACGACGCGCGTAGCCCAATCGGCGAACACCAGAAGATCTTGGGCATCGAGCACATCGACAAGGTGATTGGCATCGATCAAAAGCCGATCGGCCGCACGCCGCGCTCGAATCCAGCGACTTACACCAAGGTGTTCGACGCGATTCGCGAATTGTACGCCAGCACGCCCGAAGCACGGGCCTACGGCTACGACGCGGGTCGCTTCTCGTTCAACGTCAAAGGCGGTCGCTGTGAAGCCTGCTCCGGCGACGGCGTGCGTCAGGTCGAGATGCACTTCTTGCCGGACGTGTACGTGACCTGCGAAGAGTGCGCGGGGCGGCGCTTCAACCAGGCAACGCTGCGCGTATTGTACAAGGGCAAGAGCATTGCCGATACCTTGGAGATGAGCGTCCGGGAAGGCCTGGAGCTGTTCAGTGTGCACACGAACATCACGCGCGGTTTACAAACTTTGGCCGACGTCGGGCTCGGCTACGTGAAGATTGGGCAACCCTCGCCCACGCTGTCGGGCGGCGAGGCGCAACGAATCAAACTGGCGCGTGAGCTCTCCAGACCGGGCACCGGTCGCACCCTGTACATCCTCGATGAGCCCACGACCGGCCTGCACTTCGCTGACGTGGAGAAATTGCTGGAAGTCTTGTCTCGCTTGGTCGAGGCCGGAAACACCGTGCTCGTGATCGAACACAATCTGGACGTGATCGCCCACGCGGATTGGGTGATCGATCTCGGGCCGGAGGGCGGCGGCGCTGGCGGTCAATTGGTGGCAGAAGGCACGCCGGAAGCGGTCGCGCGCGTCAAGAAGAGCCACACCGGACAATACTTGGCGCGAGTGCTCGAGCGTGGCGCCGCGCGACCGAAAAGCGAACGCGCGCCGGCAGGCAAATTGCTTGCCTCGCGACCTCGCGCTGCCCGAGCATGAGCCAGATGCAGCTGTTCTTCGACTTAGACGGCACGCTGACCGATTCTCGCCCGGGGATCTTGGCCAGCATGCGCCACGCACTGACGATCTTGGGCCGAGAAATTCCAACGGATGAAGCGCTCTCACGGTTCATCGGGCCACCGACGCACGAGGCATTTCGCGAGCTGCTTCAGTCCAACGACCCCGAGTTGAGCGCGCACACGATCGGCATCTACCGGGAGCGCTACGCCAAGCTCGGTTTGTTCGAGAGCAGCGTGTATCCTGGCGTTGCGGAAGGATTGAAGGCGCTGCGCGAGGCGAATTTTCGCCTGTTCGTGGTCACCTCCAAGCCGCAAGTATTCGCCAATACCATCATCGATCACTTCGAACTTCGCCCATATTTCAGCCAGGTGTACGGCTCCGAGCTGAACGGCGAACGCAGCAACAAGGGCGAACTCATCGCGCACGTACTGCAGACCGAGGGCATTTCGCCGCCCGCCGCGTGGATGATCGGCGACCGTTTGCACGATGTGGTGGGGGCAAAGCAGAATGGCGTGCGCGTCGCGGGCGTACTGTGGGGCTACGGTTCTCGGCAGGAGCTGAGCGAAGCGGGCGCAGACAGACTGTTCCAAACGATGCCCGAACTCGTGCACGCATTCAGCAGTTGAAAGGCATCCGACGTAGCTGCCGGATGCGACCTCGTGCTATTCATCGGCGCCCGAGAAGCTCAGGATTGGTACTAGGATTAGGAGAAGCAACGATATGTCGGAACCGAGCTCAGACATTGCACTCATCGGCCTGGCCGTGATGGGTCAAAACCTGGTCATGAACATGAATGACCACGGCTTTACCGTGTCAGTCTACAACCGGACGGGCAGCGTCACGGACGAGTTCATGGCAGGGCCGGCAAAAGGCTCCAAAGTCGTTCCGACCAAGACGGTCAAGGAGCTGGTTGCCACGCTCAAGTCTCCGCGCCGCGTGTTCATCCTGGTCAAAGCCGGTGCAGCCGTCGATGCGGTCATCGACGAACTGACGCCCTTGCTGGACAAAGGCGACATCATCATCGACGGCGGAAATTCTCATTTCCCCGATAGCCAGCGGCGCTTCGACCAATTGAAGCACAAGGGCATTCGCTTCGTCGGCAGCGGCGTTTCCGGTGGTGAAGAGGGTGCCCGGCGCGGCCCGTCGATCATGCCGGGCGGCGATCCGGAGGCCTGGCCGTACATCAAAGACATCTTGCAAAGTGTCTCCGCCAAGGTCGGCAGCGAGCCGTGTTGTGATTGGGTGGGTGAAGGCGGCGCGGGCCACTACGTGAAGATGGTGCACAACGGCATCGAGTATGGCGACATGCAGATGATCGCCGAGGCCTACGATCTGATGAAGACCGCGCTCGGTCTAAGCGCGGACGAGCTGAAGACCGTGTTCGAAGGCTGGAACAAGGGCGTTCTCGACAGCTACCTGATCGAGATCACGGCTGAAATCTTCGGACTCAAGGACGAGGACGGCTCGCCCCTGGTCGACAAGATCTTGGACGCCGCAGGTCAAAAAGGCACGGGGAAGTGGACCAGCAACTCGGCCCTCGATCTCGGCATGCCGGTCACTCTGATCGGAGAAGCGGTTTTTGCTCGCGCGCTCTCTTCGCTCAAGACCGAGCGCGAGCGCGCAAGCAGCGCGCTCAGCGGCCCCAAGTCGGCGTTCAGCGGCGAGAAGAAGGCGTTCATCGACGACGTGATGCTCGCGCTGTACGCTTCCAAAATCGTCAGCTACGCGCAGGGCTACATGCTGCTGCGCGAAGCCAGCCAAGAGTACGGCTGGAAGCTGAACTTCGGCTCGATCGCGTTGATGTGGCGCGGCGGCTGTATCATTCGCAGCCGCTTCTTGGGCGACATCAAGAAAGCCTTCGACAAGAACCCCGGTCTCGAAAATCTGCTGCTCGATGATTTCTTCCGCAAGGTGATCGACGAAAGTCAAAGCGGCTGGCGCAAGACCGTGGCCAACGCAGCCTTGCTGGGGATCCCGACACCGTGCATGAGCTCGGCGTTGGCCTTCTACGACGGCTACCGTCGCGATCGGCTGCCGGCAAACCTGCTGCAGGCACAGCGTGACTACTTTGGCGCGCACACCTACGAGCGGGTCGATCGCAAGCGCGGTGAGTTCTTCCACACGAACTGGACCGGCCGCGGCGGCAACGTCAGCTCGCGTTCCTACAACGCGTAAGCGTCTTTTCGCGCTCGAAAGCCGGTTTTCCGCGAGGAAAGCCGGCTTTTTGCCGTTCCGCGATGGGCCGAGTCAAGCGACTGAGACGAGTTCGAGCAGTGCCCAGTCCTGCTCGTATTCGACGCGCTCAGCGCGAAAATTCGCCGCGAATGCGGCAAGGATCTCGAGCTCTTTTGCGGCGAGGAATCCGGTCAGAATCAGCCGCTGCGCGCCGCGTGCGTAGCGCATCAGGTCGTCGACCACGGCCAGCAGGGTGGGCGCTTCCAAGTTCGCGACGACCAAATCGAAAGCCCGCTCCTGCACCGCTTCCGGGAGGCAGAACCGACACCGCTGCGATAGCGCATTCAGCTCCGCGTTGCGCTCGGCGGCTTCGACCGACACCGGGTCGATGTCGACGCCCAAGACGTCTTGGGCTCCCGACAGCAATGCGACGAAGGCGAGCACTCCGGTGCCCGAACCAAAATCCAGCACCGACAGGCCCGCACGCCCGCGACATGCACGCTCGAGTGCGACCGATGCCAGGCGTGTGGTCGGATGAGCGCCGTCACCGAAGGACAGTTTGGGATCGAACAAAATCCGTCGAGTTCCGGGGGGCGCCGGTGTCTCATCCCATTCCGGCTGAATGACCAAGGTCTCCGTCAGCGCGATTTGCCCTAAATGTTGCGTCCAAGCGCTGGCCCAATCGGAGTTCTCGTCGACCTCGACGCTGAGCGCGATGCCGCTCACTCCTGGCGCGACCTCACGCAGCAATGCTCGAGCGCGAGTGGCGATCCCCTCAGCGGTCTCGCGGTCCGCGGCGTAAACCAAGAGCTGTTTCGCGCCGTCCCGTTCTTCGATCCCGCCCGCGCCAGCTTCGAACAGGACCGAGCTCACCAGTTCTGCGAGCTTGCGCGGCGTGCGCACCACGAGCTTGACCAACATCGCCGCTTATTCGCTCGTTTCCGAGCCGGGCTCAAGCCCCGTGAAAGCGATTCAAATCACTCCAGTAGTGACCCAAGCCTCGGAGCAACTCGATGTACGCCCCGAGCTCGGCGGGCTTGACCAGATAGCTACACGCGCCGGTCTGGTAGGCGGCGCTGATGTCCCCCTCGGCTTCGGAGGTGCTCAGCACGACCACCGGAATGTGACTCACGTCGTTGCTCGCCTTCATTCGACGCAGCACTTCGAAGCCATCGACGCGGGGCAAGCGCAAATCGAGCAGCACGAGGTCGGGTCGCGGTGAATTCACGGGATCCGTGTGCTCGCCAGCACGCTGCAAGTAGTCGAGCGCCTGCTGTCCGTCGCTCAGATGGGCGATACAGCGCACGCGATCTTGCAGGTTGGTCAAATTTCGCAGCACGATCTCGGCGTGCGCCGGGTCGTCTTCGACCAGCAAAATCGAAATCGGAGCTGGAACTGCTTTCATGATGCCTCGCGTTTGCTTCCGGGCAGGGTGAAAGACACGGTGGTGCCCTGCCCCGTGCCGGCCGATTCTACCCAAATGCGTCCGCCATGGACGTCGATGATGCGCTTCACCAAGGCCAGGCCGATGCCGGTGCCTTCCATCTCGGGGTGTAGCTTTTCGAACAAGCCGAACAACTTGTGTTGGTAGCGCGGGTCAATGCCGATGCCATTGTCGCGCACCCGAAACACGATTTCACCGTCGAGCTGCTCGACGAGCAGCTCGATGCGCGGCGCAGGCGCCGTGCGCGAGAACTTTACCGCGTTGTCGAGCAAGTTTTGAAACACTTCGACCAGGCGCGCTCGGTCGCAATAGAGGGTGACCGGGTCACTGCTGATGGAAAGGTTTGGTTTTTCGATGGCGATCCGTCCGGCGACCATGAGCAATGCGTCGTTGACGACCTGAGCTAGAGTCACGCGCTCCAACGCGTTCTGTTTGCGCCCTACCCGCGACAGCTGCAGGAGATCGGTCAGCAGCGCCGACATGCGGTCGGCCGCAGTCTTGATGAACGAAGCGTCACGCGCGACGCTTTCCGCATCGCCGCGTTTCGCGTCTTCTACCAGGAACCCCAAGAAGCTCTGAATAGTGACCAAAGGGCTCTTCAGGTCGTGAGAAACGGTGTAGGTGAAGCGCGTCAGCTCCTCGTTCTTGTGGCGCAGTTCTTCCTCGCGCAAGCGACGCTCGGTCACGTCACGGCTGATGATCAACACCGAGTCGATCTCCCCCGATTCGCCGCGCTCCGGAACGAGCTGAGCGTCCCAGGTGAGCGTGACCCCGTCTGGCCCCTCGAAGTCGTCCTCGAGCCGCGCGGGTTCCCGGCTATCGAAGACCTGCTGAATGGCCGCCGTCCAGCGCTCGAGCTTGTCCGGCGGCATCCCGAGTTCGCCGCTGGATTTGCCCAAGGCCTGCTCCAAGGGAATTCCGGTGGCCGACTCGAACACCGGGTTCGCGTACACGTATCGGTGATCGCGATCCAGCCGCACCACGTAGTCTGGCAGGTTGTTGGTGAGTGTGCGAAATTGCCGTTCGCGCTGCGCGACGGCCAGGCCCGCGCGATACCTTTCGGTGACGTTTTGAGCCAAAATGAGGCCGGTCGTGACCTCTCCGGCGTCGTTCCGCAAGGGCACGTATTGGTACAGGTAGCGGAGCTCGCCGAACGGGATTTCGGCCGAGAAGCGCTTGCCTTCGAGCACTGCGCGTAGGTTGGGCTCGATGACTTCCGCGAACGCGGGCGGCAGACACTCGGCCGGCGTGAAGCCGACCATCGTCTCGCGCGAGAAACCGGTCGCGGAAACCTCGGGGCCGTCCACGAGCAGAAAGCGGAGCTCGCGATCGAACAATATCACCGCACTGCCGGGGAAATTCTCGACCAGCATGCGGTAGCGCTGTTCACTCTGCCGCAGCTCTTCCTCGACGCGCGCCCGCTCGGTCACGTCACGCGCGATGCCGACGTACAAATACGAGCCGTGGTTCGGCATGCGGGTGATGGTCAACTCGACATCTACTCGCGCCCCGCTCTTGTGCAGGTGAGTCGTCTGGTACGACAGATGGGACTCGGACTCCAGCCGAGTGACGATCGAACCGAATTCGAAATGAGCTCTACCGCTGAACTCGGAAACTGAACTGCCGATCACCTCCGAAGGGGCTCGCCCCAGTTGCTGGCAGGCAGCGGCGTTCGCGTCGATCACGATGCCGTCGGCATCGAGGAAGAAGATCCCGTCTTTGACGTACTCGAGCGTGGCTCGAAGGCCGGCTTCACCGGTGTGTAACGACTCCCCGGTTCGTCCCATGTTGGCCAAATCCGCCATGCTACGAGGCCGAGGGTATCTGGGTGAAGCGACAAGTCAACGCGGCAGCGGCTGCCAGCGCGTTCGTTCACATTTCTCTCACGACCGTCGCGCTCATCGTTCGTCAATCAGCGAGCCTTCGCGCGTTGATCGTCCATCGAGCGCTTCGCGCACTTTGCGCGCCAGCTCTTTGAGCGAAAACGGCTTCTGCACGAAATAGAAGCCCCCCTCGAGCACGCCATGCGGAGCAATGATGTTCTCGGTGTAGCCGGACATGAACAACACTCGTAACGTCGGCATGCTCTGCGCGAGCCGCTCGTAGATTTGACGACCGTTCATGTTCGGCAAAATGACGTCACTCAGCAGCAGATCGATGCGCGAGCCGTGCTCGGCGGCCAACTGAATCGCATCACTGCCCCGGGCAGCGCTGAGCACGCGATAGCCCTGGCTATTCAAGAATTTGCTGACCAGCGATCGGACCAACACTTCGTCTTCGACGAGTAGGATGGTCTCCGTGCCTTTGGGCAACTCCGGCTCGACGGTCGCCACCGGTGCGACTGGCTTGTCGAGCACCGCGGGTAAATAGATGTGGAACGTGGAGCCCCGGTCGACGTCCGACTCGACCAACAGGAAGCCGCCGCCTTGCTGAATGATGCCGTAAATGATCGACAAGCCGAGGCCGGTGCCACGCCCGGGCCCTTTGGTCGTGAAGAACGGCTCGAACAGGCGCGATAGCACGCCCTCGGGCATGCCTACTCCCGTGTCTTTGACGGACAGGAGCAGGTGTCGCCCAGGACGCGCGTCCAGGTGATTTCGACACATCTCGGCATCCACCTCGACTTCGGAGGTCTCGATGCTGAGCTGCCCGCCTCGAGGCATCGCGTCACGCGCGTTGACCGCCAAGTTGATCAACACCTGTTCCATGCCGCTGGGGTCGATTCGCACGGCGTGTAGGTTCGCGCCCGGCCTGAACACGACTTGCACGTCTTCACCGATCAGCCGCTCCAAAATACCCATGGCGCCGGACAGCAACTGATTCAGATCGACCACTACCGGCTCGACCATCTGCTTGCGACTGAACGCCAGCAGTTGCCCGGTGAGGGTGGCCGCACGCTGCGTCGCACGCTGGATCTCCAGCAGATCGCCGTGCGCGGGATCGCCCTCGGTGACGCCGCTGAGCAAGATATCGGTGAAGCCGCGGATGCCAGTCAGTAGATTGTTGAAGTCATGAGCCACGCCGCCCGCGAGCCGACCGACCGCCTCCATCTTGGACGCCTGTCGGAGCTGCTCTTCCAATCGACGCTGCGCTACCTCAGCCTGTTTTCTCGCGGAAATGTCGCGGAGCGCGGTGAGGATCCCGAGCCCGTCCCGGAAGCGAACGGCTACCGTGCGCGCTTCGACCACGAGCTGCCGACCCGAGCGATGCACCACCGTCAACTCTGCCGGCGGACAGGGCACACGCTCCAGGCAGTCACTGGCCATCGTACGCGCGATTGGCAAAGAGTCCTCGTGGAAGAGCCCCAGCTCGGGCACGGTTTTGCCGACCACTTCGTCCCGTCGGTAGCCGAACATCTCTTCCGCGGCACGGTTGATGTCGATGAACACGCCGTCGCTGGTCACGAACTTGCAGGCATCCGGCGACGACTCGAAGAACACGCGAAAGCGCTCTTCGCTCTCACGCAGCGCCGCTTCGGTGGTACGTCGCGACTCGATTAGACGCCACTCGCGCAGCGCGCGCTCGATGGCGTGCGGCAGGCCCGCAAAGGCCTCCGGGGACTTCACCAAATAATCGAGCGCGCCCGCGCGCATGGCACGCACGGCGGTCTGTTCGTCGCCATGACTGGTCATCACCAACACGGGCAATCCCGGTTGGTCGTCGGGGTAGGACAACAGCTCGAACGCTTTACCGTCCGCGAGATTGAGATCGGCGAGGATCAGCGCGGGCGTGTTTTCGGCAATTGCACGCTGCGCATCGGCGAGCGATGCGGCGAAGCGCAGCCCGAAGCCGCCATGGGCCGAGAGCACGCGCAGAACCACTTCAGAATGAGCGGGATCATCCTCGACGACCAGGATTTCCGTTCGCCGGCCGCCCTCCTCGATCATGCAGCGACCGTCCTAGCCATTCTCACTTGCCGGCCATATCAGCAGAGATCCCACACTGCCTGCTACGACAAAACGCCACGGCCCGCAGTGATTGTGCACTGCGGGCCGTGGGCTGAGGCGAAGGCTCGACTCAGTTGGTGATCGCCGAAGCCACACCGCCACCAGGGGCGGGCGGCGGGGTGACGCAGAACGGCTTGAGCCCACCCGCGGTCAATGGCGCACACTGGCTGTCCTGATTGCAGTCCTGCACGACCGAGGCGCAGAACCCGTCGGCACCGCACACCCGCCCTGCAAAGGCACCGCTGACGCCGGAAGGCGAGCAATCGCGATCCGTCGCGCAAGACTGCGCGCAGGTTCCCTCGTTGCACTTGAAGGCGACGTTGCGGTTGGCGATCGCGCACTGGGAATCAGTGACGCAAGCGGCGTCCGGCTCGCAAACCTTCTTGGAGGAATTGCAGATCTGCCCTGCACCGCAATCGATGTTTCGCGCGCACTTCCGATAGCACTGCTTGTTTCCGCTGTAGCAAGTGCACTCGCCCTCCGTGCACAGGTCGTCGGGCGTGCTGTCGACGACTTGCTTGCCCTCGCAAGAAGCGTCGTTGGTGCAACCCTTCGACGCAGCTCCGACACAATGCGTGCTGTCCGGATTGCAGGTCTTCGCCGAGATGTCGTACAGGCGTGATTTGCTCGGACACCCGCTCGGGGCGTCGAGCCCGGCAGTCGGATCGCAGGTACCCTCGTAGACGCAAGCGTGGGTATCCTCGTCGCAGCTCCAGGTGTCGCCCTTGCCCTTGGCCTTGCAGTCACAATAGGCCCATTGATGGAAACAGAGCTTGCCCGCGGCGGCATCCGCCGGCGCTTCGCAGTCGATGTTGCCAGTGCTGATGGCATCGGCGATGTCCTCGCACGAGCGGATGTTGGTCGTGTGCAATGCCATCGGCAGCTGACAACAATCGGATGCCTCGAGACACTCACCGGAGCAGGTCAGACCCGTCGCCTGGACGCCAAACTGAGCGAGATCGCAAATGCCCGTGCCCACGACCGCAGTCGCGACGCACACGAGATCTTTGTCGCAGTCACTGTTCACGCGACAACTCTCACCACGTGCGCCGAGCTGCAGTCCTCCGCCACCCGTCGCGCCAGCGTCACCGGAAACCGGAGCCGTACAGCGGTTGTTGAAACAGTCGAGGCCGGTCTTGCAATCGAGGCGGGAGGTGCAGCTCTGACCCTCACTGCCGAGCGGAGGCGGAACCAGGTTGGGGCCGCCACCAGCCCCAGCGCTCGCTGCAGGAGCCTGCTTGTAACAGACGTTGCCGATACAGCTCAGCCCGGGATCGCAGTCTGCGGTCCGCGAGCAAGACTGGCCCTCCTTGCTGGTCACGGGCTTGTTGTCGTCGTCACCGCAACCGACGAGCAAGGCCAAAGCCATACTCGTCATACCGATCAAGGACATTACTAAAGAGCTACGCATCTGTTCCTCCGATAATTGCCAAGATGCCGGGGCCGATTCGCGCGGGGGCGCGAATCGGCGACGGAATCGATTCATGCTTTCGGGAACCGGGTCGAGCGCGACCCGGCTCGGACTTCACTTAGTCACCAATTTGAATTCGATACGTCGGTTCTGCTGACGACCTTTGTCCGTCTTGTTGTCCGCGATCGGATTGTCCGGGCCTGCACCGTGAGTCTCGATGCGGCCCTCTTCGATGCCCTTGGAGGTCATGTAAGCCTTGACGGAGTTCGCACGCGCTTCCGACAAATCGATATTCGTCTGCCGCTCGCCAACGTCGTCGGTGTAGCCCGTGATCAGGACGCGCAGATCCTTGTAGTCGCTGAGGACTTTGACTGCCTCGTCGAGCACCTTGTTCGAATTCTTGCGAATCGTGGCCTTGCCGAAATCGAACTCGATGCCTTTGATCACGCCGGCGAACTTGGCAACCGCCTTGGGCAATTCGTCGGGGCAGCCGTCGGCATCCTCGAAGCCGTTCTTGGTCTCGGGCTGCTCGGGACACTTGTCGACGTCATCCAAAATGCCGTCGGCATCCTTGTCTCGAATCGGGCAGCCATCGGGCGCGATCCCCTTTTCCGTCGGGCACTTGTCTTCGGGGATCAAGATGCCGTCTGCATCCAAGTCTTTGTTGGGGCAGCCGTCGGTGGCATTCGGTGGCTGGCCGTCCTCGGCCTCTTGCGGGCAAGGATCGCTCTGATCGGGAATGCCGTCGTGATCCGTGTCGACGACGACGGGCGCGGGGCAACCATTCGGGGCGACTCCGACCTGCGTCGGACAAGCATCTTGTGGATCGAAGAAGCCGTCACCGTCCGAGTCGACCGGAGGCGGCGTTGGCTGGTACGGCGTGCGGCCCAAGGTGAAGCTGACGCCCAGCAAGAACTCGGTATTTTGCACCAGATCGCCGTCTTCCACGCCGACCAGGAGCATGTTCTTTTGCATCAGATTGTCGCGGAAATCGAAGCGCGCGCTGACGTACTCGTTGAACGCGAACTTGGCACCGAGGCCCCAATGCATTGCCGGATCGGCGTCCGTGCCGAGCGTGTCGGGATGACTCTTCACGGTCATGCCACCGAGGCCGAGCACGACGAACGGCACCAAGCGGTAGCCGGGATACTGTGCAACCAAGTGCGCGCGATATGTCCAGACCGTCGCGCTGCGATCATCCGTGCTGGTTTTGGTGGGGATGACGCCGAGTTCACCTTCGACACCGAGAAACGAGAGCGGGTAGAAGGCGGCACGTAGCCCCAAGTCGAGCCCAGTGCTCAACTTCTGATGACCGTTTTGCGTGCTCTGAATGATGTCGAGATCCTGCAAGTTGTGCTGATCGGCGAAATTCGCAAAGCCTGCATACAGGCCGAGTTCGAGCGCCATCGGCAGCGGGCGATAGCGTTCCCAAAAACCTTCCCCTCCACTGTCCGCCGCGACCGCTGCTCCGCTCGAATCGCCGATCGCGACCGACGCACTCGCACTTGCAGCAGGTGCCGCAGCGGGCGCGG
>Ga0134124_10000285_pt1 | contig 45220 bp, 39 predicted proteins | sample KB304_FD_96880 | JGI IMG/M metagenome (GOLD analysis project Ga0134124, IMG submission 96880) | Terrestrial soil microbial communities without Nitrogen fertilizer from Kellogg Biological Station, Michigan, USA - KB3-0-4 | ecosystem: Environmental > Terrestrial > Soil > Unclassified ...
CGCGAGATTGATATCGAATGTCGCGACTTTCCCAAAATATGCCTTGCGAGTCATGAAAGGGACGCGTTCGATTTGTCCTTCGAGTTCATTCAGCCGGCCTACGATATCCAGCGGCCCCGCAAGAACGAGACGCAGATGCGAATATTTTCGCAAAAGACGCATAAGGGGTTCCGTGATAGTGGCAAAATCCTTATTGTGACTGGGGGTGCCGGAGAGATAACACATACGGATAATCGTCGTGTCTTTCTGCGCTTTTTTTATTGCCTCATCCCCCCACAAAACATCCTGCGCAGAGAGTTTGTTCCTCACGATGAATACCCTTTTTCCTTTCTCGCGTAATTTATCCGCAAGGAATGTCGTCGAGGTCGTCGCCACTTTCACATACGGATCCGAAAGTATTTCTCCCCCGACGCCGTTTTCGTAGAGCTTCCGTTCAAAAAGATTCATTTGGGTATAATAGTCCATGAATTTCAAGAAGTTCGGATCATACACGAGGTCATCTGTCTCGAAGATGATTTCTTTGTTAAGCGATTTGAGTTTTTCAATAAATATTTCAATTTTTTCTGTATAGAGAACCCGATGAAAGACAAAGATTGAAAATTTGTCAACATAAGAAAGAAGAAATGGGTTGTCCTGAACTGTCACAGAAGTTTTGATATCATGATACCTAAGTTCTTCTGCTACTTTCGTTGTTCGATAATGAGCACTATCTCCTACACCATTCGAAATAAACAAAACATCGCCTGGTTCAACTTTTCTAAAAAGACCGATAAAAGCGACTGCTACACGCTTCGAACCATCCCATATTCCATCTCGCTTCAGTACGTTCCATGCTTTCCCTATTTTTATCAGCAATAGTTTCATATCGTTTCGTTATATATAAGTTCAAGCTCTTCGGCGGATTTTTCCCAACTGAATTTCTTCGCACGTTCTCGTGCTATCCGTCCGTATGATTCGAGAAGCATGGGATTTTCGACAATCCGCCCGATAGCGTCTGCCAAGCCCCTGCCGCTTATTTCTGTGGCAAATGAGCCTCCATCTGAAGAAAGATACTCCCGATTGTTTTCAGTATCAAAGCAGACATTGGCCAATCCGACGCCCATATACTGAAGCAGTTTTCCGCTGGCTTCGCGCGTATTGCCCGCCTTCGGGTCCACACCGATATCGCTCATTTTGAGCACCTTCGCCAATTCAAAATACGGAAGCGGGCTGATGATCGTTACGCGAGAATCAAGATGTTTCGGAATATCCTTTTCTATCTGATCGAGAGGAAAACCGGCCAAAACGAACTGCACCGAAGGGTATCTCTCTGCCACGATCGGAATGGATTCGAGAAAATGCTCAATGCCTTTGTTTTTTATGAACGCTCCCGTGTAAGTCACGACTATGGACCCTTCCCTAATGCCGTACTCTTTTCTGATGGCATCCTTGGAAGGCAGCCCCTCGAACATGGACAGACGCGTTCCATCGAGAAGCACCAACGGTGCATTCTTCGTCCGCACTTTGGCGATTTCTTCCCTGTTGGTCCAAGAACTTGTCACTGCCTTATCGCCCAAGTTATCGATGAATTTTTCCACTCCTTCAAAGATTTGTTGCAGGAAAGAAGCATGAAGATAACTATGGGAAACCATTTCTTTGGTGAGACTGCCGTGAAAATCGCAGACGAGCATCATTTTTCGCCAGAAGAGGATTTTTTGGACGATCCAGCCGATGAGCGCTCCTTCGTGGAGGTGTCCATGCAGAACATCGGGGTGCGTGGTGCGCGCCAAAAAAAGCGTTTTCTTGATAAGAAGAAGGTCAAGAACGATTTTCTGCCAGTCAGGACCCGCTTCGAGTTTCTTGTACCAGAAAAGAAGCCTTCTTATGCGTCGGATATCGATATGGCTTCCCAACCGTTCCGGCAGATCTTTGCCGATATGATACGTGACGATCGTCACCCGATGGCCGAGTTTCTCCAGCGCCAGAGCCTCTTCCAGAATCCGTATATGCGTTCCTCGATCCGAAAAAAACGGCGTCGGTGCGATGACGAGTATCTTTTTCTTTTCTATCGGTACTTGGATGTCGCTCATAGATACATGTTCATTACGGCAGATTCTCATACAGAAAAAAGGCGCCACGCAGTCCTTTCGTATAACACCGAAGTTGGGAAAAATGATTCATGTAGTGGGGGCGAAAAAGTGATCTTTACCCTCTATTGTAATGTGAATATGAGGCATTGGCAAACCAGAATACATTGAAAAATTCAGCTTTTTTCTGGTATACTGAGCATATTATGAAACTTTTCACTCTCTCCGAAAAAACGGAAGTTCTGCTTGTACTCTTCGGACTCTCTTTCATCATCTTCGGGTGGTTCGCGCTTTCGCTCACGCTCGGAAGCATTTTCCACATGCCGCTTATCGTTATCGGCCTCCTATTTTCTTTCGGGATAGCCTGCCTCATAGGATACCGGCTTTTCCAACGGAGCAGTACCGATGCGAAAATAGTGTTCATCATCGCCCTCCTCTACGCCGCCTTTGTCGGATTTGTTTCTGAACCGACTGTCTTTTCAGGTCGCGACCAGGGATCCATCGCCGAAGCGGCATACCGCTTGGCAGGAAACGCGGAACTTGCTTTTTCAACCCCTTCTTCCGAAAGTTTTTTCGAAATCTATGGGAAAGGAACCGCTCTGAACTTCCCCGGATTCGCCTATACGAAAGAAGGATATCTCATCACACAGTTTCCCCTCGGATATACGGCTTGGCTCGCAAGTTTCGTATCAGTTTTCGGCATCGCCGGATACGCTATCGGAAACGCTCTGCTTCTCTTCCTGTTCCTTATCACCTTCTATGGATTGCTTCGTCTCTTCGTTACGCCTTTTTATGCCTTATTCGGATTCGCCCTCGCGATCTTCTCCTTCTTGCCCATGTGGTTCGCAAAAATCACTCTCACGGAAAACTTAGCCGTTTTTCTCTTCACATTTCTCATCCTCTCGCTCTATCTCTTCATCCGGGAAGCGAAATTCGTCTATTACGCCGGCATTCTTTTTTCTGCCGGACTTTTCGCCTTCACCCGCATCGAAGGCTTCGTCTTCCTCTTCCTCGCACTGTCATTCATAGGATTCCGCAAAGAAACGAGAGATATGGTCCGTACGTATCCGTGGAAAAGCGTCGTCATACCGGGTCTGCTCTTCGCCTATTTCTTTTTGCGGGATTTTTTTCTCAACCTCCCCTATTACAAGATGATCGGAAAAGCCCTGCTCAAATACATCCACAGTTTCGGATCGGTAGGCGATGCGGCTACCGCCCAAATCGGCACGCTGAATCTCGGTTCCATTTTCTTTCTCTATGGTTTGCTGGCTCTTTTCCTTATCGGTCTTTTCGGTCTGCTCGTATTCCTCAAAGAAAAACGCTATCTCTTCCTTCTGCCCGCTTTCATCTGCCTTCCGGTTTTCCTCTATCTTTTCCAGCCTAATATATCTCTCGATCATCCCTGGATGCTCCGAAGATATCTGTTCGCTCTCTATCCCACGCTTCTTTTTTCAGCCGTCCTGTGCCTGGCGTTCCTTTTCTCACGAGAAAAAAATTACCCACTGGCTATTCCGAAAGGGAAACGCACCTTTTTTGCCGTCATAATATTTCTCGGACTTATCATACTCGAACTTCCGGCATGGACTCGGGGCGTCGCGTTCGCCGAAAATCGGACGCTCCTGGCTCAAGTCGAAAATTTTTCCAAACAGTTCGGGGACAAAGATCTCATCTTAGTCGATCGCAACGCCACCGGAAACGGATTCGCGATGCTCACTGGCCCGGCACAATTCCTTTTCAATAAAAATACCGTTTACTTCTTCAATCCCCTCGATCTTTCCGCTCTCGATACATCGCACTATGATCATGTCTATCTTTTGACCCCCACTGAGAGTCAGGCTCGTTACGCGGCCGTCTTCGGAGAAAAACTTGTGCTTCGCGGACCGGTAGTCTTTTCGCTCGAACAATTCGAATATCTTCCTTTCTCTTCTTCCTCCGCCTTGCATCTGCCGGACAAGGTAGTCACCGATACTCACGATCTCCTTTTCCAAATATATTAAGCCCTGCCGCAGTTTATGTCGCTACTCATACCATCATTCATTGCCATACCGAAAAAATGGCATCGGCCCTACATTGTCCTCCGTATAGGAATGTACATGCTCATTTTTTTCGTGATCTACACCCTGTTGATGCGCGCCCTCTTTCCGACCATCGTGCAGGGATTTGATTTTCGCAATCCGGGATCAAGCAGGAACAATATCGCTGACCCCAGGAGCGATACCGGCGAACAGCGAACCAATGGGAAAATCGCAGAGAACCAATCGATGATTGCCGACACCTCCGTGGCCGGAGACTTCTCCCGTATCGATGCGAGTATCGATCTCGAGAAAAATTCCTTGATTCCGCAAAACCTCAAACTCTCTCTCCGTCGTTCCTATCGGAGCTTTCTCTATCCGACGAATGGAGCTGCAGAGGGTTTTCCGGCAGAAACGATCTTCCATGTAGAGAGTACATATTACGCCTTGCGAAACGATGTCCTGTATCCGTTCGTAAGTGAAAAAGCTTTCGCTTCCCGTTATCCCCTCTCCGGTCAGTTCGCCGTCCCCGCCACACCTGGAATCCTCAATCGATATCCGGTTTCAGACTCGTGGATAGGTTTTCGGATCGGCTCGCTCATTTCCAACGCGTCCGGAGTGTTTGTCGTGGTGAGCGAGAACGATGTTCGTCCAATCGGAAGCGCTGACGTTTTCCTCCAATCAGGCTATGATTTCAATGATGTCATTCCTGCGAATGAAGAGGAACTTGGAATCTACAAGCGAGGAAAGATCTTTCTTCTCGGAGATGCTCATCCCGATGGCACCATTTTTTGGGACCGGGATTCGAACCGTTACTTCATTGTCGAGAGAGGGACGAAACGTCCTCTCGAAGATGCTTATGGACGATTCTTGCTCTCATCAACGCATGCGATCACCGCATCCAGCAGCGCTTCGGAAGAAACAGTCGAATGCATACTCCAACAGCAAGGATTTTTTGGAAAATCCCTCGGCTGCACCACTCCCCTCGATGACTTGAGAAATAATCCCGGGAACGATTACGAGTTGCTCCTTAGGAATCCCTCAACCGATATCGACATAAACGCTTTGAATATCTCATTCGTTACCGACAAGAATAAACAGAACATGCTGACCCTCCTCTCGCAAATCAAACAACGCATCCTTTCACGCCTCGGCTATGGAATATAAGAAAAAATACGTATCGACACAACTGAACATCCTGAAGGACAGCGGATTGCTCCGCGTCGTCTATGCCCTTCTGCTGGAAGCGCTCTTCATCGGCTTCCTCATTTTCGTCGGTTTGTTCACCGTCGAAACCGTTCTTCCGACATTCGTCACGGTCCGATTCAGTCTGGCGAAACTCCTTCTGGGACTCATCATCCTCTCATTCGTTCTCGTTTCCCTCGGAAGATATCTCGAGCTCTCATACTCGATACATACGAAAAAAATAAAACCTTTTTTCTGGCTTGCGCTTTTTTGGTCGCTCGGCATTTTTGCCGTTTCGCTCTATAAATTTCCGCCGATCGCTATTCCGATCATCGTCGTCGGCTTTTTAGCGGTCGGCTATCTTTTCGCCAAGATTCTTCTGTTCGAGCAAAAATGAGCGACTCGTTCAGCTTATCTTGACAACACCGTACATCTGCTATAATAAATGTGCGTTGATATCGTTCGTTAGAAATTCTAAGTTTCACCCTATGGCCTCCATTGTCATCATTGGTAGCGGATTTGTTGGCCAAGCCAACGGAAAAGTCCTTGAGAAGCAGGGACATAGGGTTCTCTTTGTCGACGTAGATAACGCGAAAATAACAAAACTGCGCGACGAAGGATATCACGCGACGAACTATGAAGAATTTCCCCCCGATCTCCACGTAGATGTATTTTTTCTCTCGGTCCCGACTCCTACAGACGGTGGACAGGTAAAACTCGATTTCATAAGACAGGCCGCTCAAAATTTGGGCGGTCTTTTGTCTCGCTACGATACGCATCCCATCGTCGTCATAAAAAGTACGATTCCTCCCGGGACCACCAATCATCTCGTCATTCCTATACTCGAGAAATATTCCGGAAAAAAGGAGGGTCGCGATTTCGGAGTCGCTTTCGAACCCGAGTACCTGCGTGAAGCCACTTCCGTTCAGGATGCCGAAAGGCCGCGGGTCATCACTATCGGTTCTCGCCACGTGCATACAGCTTCGGTCGTCGCCTGGCTGCGCGCTCCGTTCCACTGCCCCATCAAACAGGTCAAAACGGAAGAAGCGGAGATGCAGAAGTACGTACATAATCTTTTCAACGCGGCGAAGATCACGTTCTTCAACGAAATGAGGGATGTCTGCAAAAAACTTGATCTCAATGATCAGCAAATCTTTGAAATCACCGCCGATTCCGCGGAAGCATCGTGGAATACCCGGTATGGAATCCGTGATATGGGCGCCTTCGACGGTTCCTGTCTCCCGAAGGACACTTCGGCATTCCTCGGTTTCGCAAAAGAGAAACTCGGTACGGAAATGCCGCTTCTTTCGACCGTCATCGAAGTGAACAATCGAATCCTGAAATCAGAGAGCGAACAGAAAAAGGTTTCTCAAAATTCTTAACCTATGTTCCAACATGATCTACAAAATTTCCTCACTCTTTTCGCGCTTTATTTTCCCATAGGTCTGATCGGAATCTGGCGCTGGAGTGTCTGGCTTTTCCAAAAGATAAAATTGAGGAAATATCATCCGACATCCCTACCTTCCATCCCGTCTTCATACTCGCTTTCAGTCGTTACGCCAGTCTATAATGAGAAGCCTGAGTTGTTTCGGGCCGCCCTCCTTTCCTGGAGACAAAACGGTCCCGAGGAGATAATCGCGGTCATAGATGAAAGCGATACGCAGTGCATCAGTATTTTTCGCGAATTCCAAAGAATATTCCGCGGAGCGAAACTGATAATCACGGACGTACCAGGAAAACGACCCGCACTGGCCGAGGGATCGCTCGCTGCGACAAGCGACATCGTCGCCCTGGTCGATAGCGACACCGTATGGAGTCCATCCATAAAAAATATCATGCTCGCGCCGTTCGAGGACAGGACCGTCGGCGGTGTCGCGACCCAACAAGCTGTCATCGCTCCAAAAACATCTGCCGAAAGGCTCTTCGCCGTCCGTCTCACTCTTCGGTATCTCCATGAGTATCCGTATCTCATGGCAGTCGGCGACGCTCTCACCTGCCTTTCGGGGAGAACGGCCGTCTACCGGAGATCGGCCCTTCTGCCGGTTCTCGATGAGATGCTCAATGAAACCTTCCTGGGGAAAAAGTGTCTGAGCGGAGAAGATAAACGGCTGACATCGCTTGTCATGCGGAATGGTTGGAAGGTACGATTCCAGCAAAACGCCATCGTCCATACCGAAGGCATGACAGGTCTTCGGGATTTTTTCAAACAGAATCTACGCTGGAGCCGAAACAGTTGGCGCACCGATCTTCGCCTTATCTTCAGCCGGTGGACATGGAGACGCGAACCGCTCTTCGCGTATCATCTGATCGATCGTTCGATACAGCCTTTCACCCTGATCCTTGGCCCCATCTATTTGGTCATTTCGCTTTATTTCGGACATACCATCGTGGCAGGTACCATTCTCGTCTGGCTGCTTGTGAGCCGCAGCGTCAAGCTCTTTCCCTATCTCAAAAAGCACCCCTTGGATATATCCATCGTGCCGCTCTATACGGTTGCTCAATACCATCTCGCCGTTCTCAAAATTTACGCGCTCGCTTCTCTCGATTTCCAATCGTGGATAACCAGATGGCATAAGAACCGCCTGCGAAGCGGTTTAATCGAACTCTTTCCCTCGCAACTTGCCACATTCTTCATTCTCTTCGGAATTTCGTTCCTGGTCTTCCATAACGTAGAGAGCGCTGTAAAATCAGGAAATGAAGCCAGCGGTCCGAAAATCATACCCTTTACCGATGACTTCACTCCCCTCCAGATCGATGATCAGGAAAAAAATTTCTGGCAAAAAAGAAGTGAGAACGCACACATAACATATCTTTCCCGCCCCGGAGAAAGCCCATATTCGATACTGCAAAAATTCAATATCCCGCTCGATAAAAAACCGGAGCTCTTCCGGACTGGCGGATTGTACGGATTTCTCGCACCCAGCACGAAAGTGACCATTCCTATCGCTTATGCGCAAAATACACTTTCGCCCGCCCGTAAATCGGCACCCTACTCTCCGCGGGCCATCTGGTATGTTCCGAGCCAAAATACGATCCAAGTGAAAGGGAGAGGGAGCGTCATTCATCTGGCGGATATCGTGAATGCCCTTCCTCGGGGGCAAAAACATCTGGAACAGGTAGCTCCCAAAGAATGGATACTCCGGAGCAAGCTCTATTTGAGCAAAGATGTCACGTTGATTCTCGATGGAAATGAAGTGACATCGCTCAAAATGCAAAGCAACCCGTTCAGTTATGTCTATATCCGGACTCAGCAAGGCGACATGCTCATCAATAACACGAACATAACCTCATGGGATGAACAAAGAAACGCTCCTGATACGAATACGGGCGATGGGCGGGCATTCATCGTGGCCTACGGGGGCGGCCGTATGGATATCATCAATTCGGATATCTCCTATCTGGGCTTTCCGCTCTCGGTTGCCAAGAAATTCCAAAATTTCGGCGGAAATTACGGACTCTCCTGGAAACTGCAAAATCGGACCTTCAATATGAATGCTCTGACGGGAAATGTCATCGGCAATAAGATCCATGATAACTACTTCGGCATCTACACGTTCGGCGCTTCAGGCATGATCATCCGGGATAACGAGATATACGACAACATACAATACGGGATCGACCCTCATGATGATTCCAGCAATCTGCTCATCGAAAACAATTTTGTCCACAACAACGGGAACCACGGCATCATCGGTTCGAAACGCGTCGTCTATAGCACGATCCGCAATAACCGCTCGATCGATAATCGCCTGCACGGTATCATGTTGGATCGGGATACCAATTACAACCTGGTCGAAAACAACCTGACCTCCGGCGATACGAACGGTATCGCGATCACGTCGTCTCAGATGAATCTCATACGACAAAATACGTTACAGGATAATCGTTTCGGCATACGAGCCAGCGCCGCATCATCGAGAAATATCATGAGCGGCAATACGATAAGTAGAAACGAAAAAGGCATATATATCTACGGGAATTCCAGAAGAAACATCGTGAAAGACAACGATATCGCCAACAATATCCAGGGTGTATATTTGAAGGAGAGCAAGATAAATGCCGTGATCAATAGTCTCATCTCCGGAAATAATATCGTTAACTTGAAAGTCGATGAAAGCTCACGATTTACAAACTTTCTACAGCAAATTCAGTAAGATCCCATGGTTGAAATGGTATTTTATCATTGTGATCGGGCTGATTCTCATCGGCGGAGTGCACTTTTTTTATAAGAAACGAATCGAACAAAAAGCACCGACAGTAGTTGAGCCGGAAAATATCGTCGAAAAGGAGAAACAAAATGCCCCCGCTCCCGAAACCATAGCCGGTCAAAAATATTATGTCTCCCCGAGCGGCGACAATAAGAACAACGGCCTCTCTTCAGACCTGGCTTTCAAGACGATCCAAGAAGCTATCGATCAAGCGCAGCCCGGGGACACGATCGAAATCGCTGATGGAGAATACAGGCAGGATATCGTTTCCAAAAGAGACGGCGCTCCAGACAGAAAGATCGTGTTAGAGGGCTCGACCAATGCAGTTGTAAAAGGCGATGGCGGTGCGCATATCGTTGAAATCAATCACAGCTTCCTCACGCTTCGCGGCTTTACCGTCGACGGACTATTCGGGGATTCCAAGAGCTCCAAAGGCTATCGTGATAAGCTGATCTATATCCAAGGTATGGGGAATAAGAAAGGAGTCGAAGGACTTCTCATAGAAAACATGACGGTGCAGAATTCCGGCGGTGAATGCATCCGTATGCGCTATTTCGCGACAAAAAACGAGATCTCTCACAACACGATCCGCAACTGCGGAGTCAATGATTTTCTCTTCTCCGGAGGAGGGAAAAATGGCGAGGGCGTCTATCTCGGTACCGCCCCGGAGCAAAGAGGCAATGGAAAGAATCCGACGAATGATCCGGATATCTCAGAAAACAATTGGATCCATGACAACACCTTCGATACCGCCGGCAACGAATGCGTCGATATCAAGGAGGGTGCGACCCGAAATATCGTCGAGAAGAACTCCTGCACGGGTCAGAAAGACAAGAATTCGGGCGGGATGGATTCCCGGGGAAACGAGAATGTCTTCAGGTACAACCAGATATTTGGGAACAAAGGAGCGGGAATCCGTCTCGGAGGCGACAATCAGACTGATGGGATCAATAATTTCATCTACGGAAATACCATCAAGGACAACGCCTCAGGCGGAATAAAGGTTGAACAGAAACCTCAAGCAAAAATGTGCCAGAATACTTTTTCAGGCAACAAGGGTGCAGATTTCGTCGGCTCGTTCGGCAAGGAAATGAAAAAAGATTTCGGTTGCTGATCTTAAGAAAGGGATTCCAAATCAAGGACTTCGTCGATCCGTATCTGTGAGACGAAATCAGGGACGTGGCTCACGAGAATCATGGCCCCTTTATAGGCATCGAGGGCTTCGGCGATCACCGGAAGATGGCGGAAGTTTATATGGTTCGTCGGTTCATCCAAGATCAAGAGCTGGGGTTCTTCAGAATACAATTTAGCGAACATGAGCAGGCCTTTTTGACCCTCAGAAAGGCTTTCGACCTTGTTCTGCAATAATTCCCCCGGAAGGAGGAACTTCGCAGCGGTACGATACGCCAATTCGATATTCTTTTCTTTCATGACTTCCATAAGCGTTTCCGCGACCGTCTTGTTGAAATCGAGCGTTGAAAAATCCTGACGGTAGTAACCCACTTTCACACCGGGCGTGATCAAGGCGCGTTCTTCCTCTCCATTGGCAAGAGACTCAAGGAACGTGCTCTTTCCGATGCCATTCGGTCCGGATACCAAGAGGTGCATGTTCCTTTTCAGAACCATATTCACTTTTTTGACGTTTGGTCCGAACTCTCCTAATACCTTCACGGTTTTGATTTCCACGATCGGCCCGACAAAATCCTCACAAGGAATCTCGAAACTCGATAGAGTCTTATCTTCCTGCCTCACATCAACCTTGTTCTCTTCGAGTTCTTCGGCCAGCGTACGCATCCGTTTGGCCACGGCGCGAAGTTTCCCTCCCTTGTTTGCGAAAACGTTGGCTTGATCCTTTTTCTCCTGGATAGTCCGCTCCAGACGGACGTTCTCGCTCTGTGCCTTGGCGATACGCTTGGAAATCTCTTCCACCACATCATAGTAGTCACCAGTGTATTGCTCCAGCTTGTGGGTGAAAATATCCAGATACAGGACGCCTTGCGTGAATGAATTCAGAAATTCGGCATCGTGAGAGATGACGATGCAGGTTTTTTTATACTCGATAAGAAATTGCGTGAGATGAACGATACCGTTGTAATCCAAGTTGTTGGTCGGTTCATCCAACAGGAGAATGTCGGGATTCTGAATCAGGGCGGAAGCCAAAAGCAATCGTGCCTGCTGGCCGCCGGAAAAATGTCCTATTTTCTTATCCAGGGGCGGAACCGGAAGATTGACCGCATCCAACACATCATTGATCAGCTTCGGGAGATCCCACTTCTTTTCTGTAAAGAATTGAGCGAAAAATTCCTCGACCGTATAGTCCAATTGGTCTCGAGGGATAGTCTGCCGACCGAGAGCCACCGTCGCATCACGATCGAGTGAAATCCTTCCGCTCTGCGGCTGGGATTCCCCGGTAATCAATTTGAATAATGAGCTCTTGCCTGCCCCGTTCTGCCCCATCAGAGTCACCTTTGATCCGGTGCGCAGACTGAAACTGACCTCATCTAAAATGGGTTTCTTGTGTCCATATTCGTAGGACACCTTATCGAATCTCAACACAACATTATCTTTCGCCATATTTGAAGCTCTCTCTAAACTATTGAAATCATGGTAAATAAAAAATGCCTTTTCGGCACAAGTATTCTGACACACTTTTCACTTATATGCAAGCCAAATAAAAAAGGCGGCAGAGTCGCTGACTTGCCGCTAGAACCCGAGATCACGCCCGGGATGCGGGTCAAAAGGCGTTGGAGCCCTGGGTGACCTCGCATCTGCATCCGGTAGATAATCAAAAGGGTTATACGAAGAAACCGCGGCAACTGGGTTGCTCTCTTCTTTGCCGGCTTCAGCAAGCAAAGCCGACAATAAGCAAATCCAGCCCACCGCGTCCAAATGTACTGCTCGGTCCATAAAGACACCCTCGATACGAACACACTGCCATGATGCCATATTTTCGCTTTGCAGTCGATTCCTACGCCTCACTTCGGATATAGGAAAGCGTTTCCTTCGCGCACCTATCCCAAGAAAAATGCTGTAAACGACTCTTCCCCTTTGCTCTCAGTTCATTTCGCAGAGATTCGTTCTGCCAGAGCTCTCCTAATTTTGCCGCCATGTTATCAACGCTTTCCGCCTGACAATAGAGAGCCGCGTCATCCGCCACCTCTCTTAAACTCGAATTATCGGCTGTCAGAACCGGAACATCGGAAGCGAATGCCTCAAGCAGAGGGAGACCGAACCCTTCATAGAGAGACGGAAAAGCGAATATTTTCGCCCCTTGATACAAAATTCGCAAATCATCGAAATTCAACCGACCGATATCGAAAATATCCCTTCTGTGAGTGCTCTTGTTTATCGCCTCATGAATTCCTTCTGCAAGCCAGGCGGATTCACCGGCGAGGACCAGCTTCATTTCTGGATGACTTTTCTTAGCGATTTCAAAGGCCCCTATAAGTCGCACCAGATTTTTTCTCGGCTGGAGCGCTCCCACATACAGCACGTATTCTTCGGGTTTCAAGGAGTATTTACCCAATCCGGCGTTCAAGTCCTGTTCTCCTATTTTCATTCCGAAAAAGGCGTCATCAAAACCATGATGGATGACCTTTATTTTTTCCTTATCGATTGTCGGGAAATAAGACAGGAGATCTTTTTTTGTGGATTCCGATACGGCTATCAATTTATGTGACTTTGTAACAGCCAGCCACAACATCAATGACAGCTTCAGCCTGTTCTTGAAAGTGAACGTCTCCGGATATTTCTTGAATGCCAGATCATGGATAGTCGCCACGATTTTGGTTTTCTTCGGAAGAAAGAGGGGGGATGCCTGTATCGGAAGAAAAAGTGTTTCCGGTTTCTCCATGAAAAGTTCGTAAGAGAACCTCGTCTGCATCCATGCCCACGGAAAAGACAGTGTCTTTACCACATAGTTATCAAAACGAGGCGGCGCCAAAAGAGGATTGAATACTCCCTTATGATAGATCAAAAAATGTTCGGCCGGCTCGATTTTGCCGAAACGTTTCAGTAATTCTTTCAGATAGACCCGCGTCCCATCTATGCGAGGATGATCCAAATCGCTCGCCTGTATCGCTATGGACATAAGTTAGAGAGTGCGTTCCTTTCTTAAATTCTTCAGTTCCAACGGTTCGGCGAAAGTCATATTCTCAACAGTCGAAATGAAGTCGCTTATCTCGACATTCCTTTTTGAAAAAAATTCGACGACACCCTGTACCAATTTCTCGGGTGCGCTTGCTCCCGCGCTGATACCGACCGTCTCGACTCCCTCCAGCCATTTTTCCTGTATATGACTCACATCATCAATCAAAAAGGAGAGCGCCCCCTCGTCGCGGGCGGTTTCCATAAGCCGCGTTGAGTTTGAAGAAGAATGCGAACCTAGAATAAGCACCAAGTCACAAACCCTTGCAAGTTCTTTTACGGCCGTCTGACGGTTCGTCGTCGCATAACAGATGTCTTCCAATGGCGGCGCGATGATCTGAGGATATTTGGCCCTGAGCGCGCCGATGACTTCCTTTGTATCAGTGAGGGAAAGAGTGGTCTGAGTGAGGTAAGCAAGTTTCGAAGGGCTTCCGATCTCCAGGGATTCCACGTCTCCGACGGTTTCAACTTGGATCATACGTTTTTCCTCCCCTTCAGCCAGCACTCCTATTCCCTCGATATGGCCCTTGTGGCCTATATAGATTATTTCGTATCCTTCCTTCAGGAATTTTTTCGCTTCCAGATGCACCTTCGTCACGAGAGGACATGTGGCATCGATCAACCGAAGTTTCCGTCTTTCAGCTTCCCGGTAATGCTCCGGCGGCGAACCATGCGCCGAAAAGACGACAACGGCTCCATCCGGCACATCGCTCAGTTTTTCGATCGTGATTGCCCCCTTTTTCCCGATATCCTCCACGACGTACCTGTTATGGACGATCTCGTGCTTTACGTACACGGGAGAATCAGAAATCTCGAGCGTATCGTGAACCGCTTTGACGGCCCTCGCCACTCCCGCGCAGAACCCCCGAGGTGTCGCGAGTAAAACCTTCTTCACTGGCATATGCTAGTCCTTAATAACCGTGCCGATAAATTTTTTCCCAGCGATATAATCAGAAACATTTTTCAGATCGCCGCCGTTCAAAATGGCCACTTCCATATTCTCTTTCTCTGCCAACTGCGAAGCGATCGGATCAAAAGGCACGTTCATCCCCGGATTCCATTTATCCCCGACGATTTTTCTAAATTCTTTCCAAGTCAATGTATCGAAAGGCTTCGCATCAGCGTGAACTCTTGGATCCTTGCTATAGACGCGTTCCACATTCGAAAGGTTCACGATGCGCTTCGCATCGAGATATTTGCCTAAAACGACAGCATCAAAATCGGTCGAAAATCCGGGACGCCATCCGCTCGCTACCAGAATCGGCTCGGGAGTCGAATAAAAGTCTTCCAGATCATGCGGATTGGTATTTATACGAGGATGAGCATACTCCCGGAATATGGTTCGGACCAAGTGAGCATTCATGCGGGTCGCGTGAATACCGAGCCAATCGCGGTCTTCATCCGTAATTTTCGAAACCAGCGCGGCTGACTCGATATACCGGCGAGCCGTTTTGCCTCCTCCGGTCACGAGTATGAATCGATAACCCTTCTTGATGTGGGCGACGATAAATTTTTTAAAATTGCCGAGGAATTCCGAATCGATCGATTCCGGTACAAGGAGCGAACCTCCAAGCGATATGACTATTCTTTCCTTTTCCTTTGCTGGCGATGCTTTCATGTGATGTGATTTATTTTTTAAAATAAGCGACGATATCCTCAAACGATATTTCTTCCCCGTGTTCTTCTGTTCTTCTTTTGATCTCCGCCTTTCCGGACTCGAGCAGTCTCTTCCCGACTACAAGACGATAAGGGATTCCCAGAAGGTCGCTATCCGCGAATTTCTCCCCCGCACTCGCATCCCGGTCATCATACAGCACTTCGATACCCGCTTTTGTCAGCATCTCATAAACTTCATCCGCTTTTTCACCCGCACCAAGCGAAAGAAGATGTACATGAAATGGCGCCACAGATTCCGGCCACACTATTCCCTTCTCATCTGAAAGCACTTCAGCGATGGTCCCCATGACGCGTGCCGGTCCGATACCATAGCAACCCATCACTACCGGTACGGCATTCCCCTGCTCATCCTTATATGAAAGTCCAAGCGGTTCTGAAAATCTCGTTCCCAATGTGAAGATATTTCCGACTTCAATGGATTTTTTTTCTACAAGCTGCTCTCTCTTCAATCCAAGATCAGCGAGCACCTCATCGTTCAACACTTCTTTATTCAACGCCTGGCCGCTTGCCTCATCGATATACAGCAGATCTTCTCCGGCGTCACTCACCGTCTGAAATTCCTCAGAATATTTGCTGAAAGCACCGCCCGATGCGAAAGCCGGATATGTTTCCTTCCCCAAGCCCACGCGCTTGAAAATCTTCATATAAGCGTCTCGCACAGTCGCATACACTTTCTCGTGTTCTTCCTGCGTGCGCGCAAAAGAATACAGATCCTTCATGATGAATTCGCGCGTCCGCATGATGCCCGACTTGGCACGCGTCTCATTCCGAAACTTCGTTTGAAATTGATACGCCAGTACCGGGAGATCACGATGCGAGGAAATCTGCTGCTGGACGATCTTCGTGATGGGTTCTTCGTGAGACCAGCCGAGTCCGACTTCAGTCCCGTTTTTCAAAGCTGTTTTGAACCAGACATCGACTTTCCCGTCATCCCAGCGGTCGGTTTTTTCCCACAATGATTTTTCCTGCAAAGCGGAAAGAGATACCTCCTGTCCTCCGATAGCATTCATTTCCTCCCTGATCACGTCAATAACTTTGTTCAAAACACGCAGGCCGAGAGGTAAAAAAGAATACACGCCCGCCATCTCTTTATGCACAAAACCAGCTCGTATCAATAGCTGGGCATTCTTACTCACTTCATCTTTTGGCGCTTCTTTTTTGGTCTTGGTGAACAGTTTCGATTGACGCATATTTTTTCATTAAACTTGTTCCAGAATAGCCGAAAAAAGGCTCCCGGTCAAAGAAACTTTGGTCCGGATCAAGCCCGCTTCAAAAGACAGAGGAAACCTTCACTTTACCCTACGGCAGGTTCTTGTTTCCCGAACCTATCAAGAAAGCTCTTCCGACTCATCCCTACAAGGGAAGATTCATACTCGATACGGCCACCCACGTGATTCTTCACGAAATCACCGACAGTAAAACCGATTTCTTTCGTATATGGGAGCTTTTCATCCTCTTCTGAACGCCAAACCGAATCATCACAGGAAGAAGCATCCCATGAAACGAACTTGATTGCCTTCTCATCCAAAGCCGGGTTCGTGTCAAGCTCGGCAGCCAAAGCGTGAAGGCTCTCCAAGAAATGCGTTCTTTCTTCCGTCGAAGCAAGCGTACTCTTCTCAGGAAGGGAAAACACGATGACGCTATCGCTCGAATCGATCCTATATCTCAGAAGATCGCCCAGCGGAGTCGTTTCGTACTTCGTTTCTTCCGGCGTTTCTCCCGGCTCCTCCGGTTTGATGCCATGAAATCCCTGCTCAGAATTATTCATAAGCCAGTCTGCGATAACGAATTATGTTTCAAGTATAGAGAAAAATCTGGAAAATACAATCCGAACGGATTCCGGAGCCTTCACCTCTGCCGTGAAATGCGGTACCATTCAGACATTGAAACTTTTTCTATGATGAAATCAGACCGCCAAAATACCAAAAAAGAAGAGCATCGGATCCTGCAAGAAGCCGCCTCCAGAATTCCGGAACTCTTTACCCAAAACTCTTACGTTGAAGATGACGCCCTCCTTCGGAATTTCGGCATCGTTATTCCGAACAAGTCCCGATTCCCGCTCGGATACCTGAAGCTCTGGCCGCAGGATTTCATCGTCGAAGAGGTAAGCACCGCAGGTGAGGTCTCAACGGTTGATATGGGAACGCGTCTTTCTTCCGAAAGTCCCCTTGAATTCAGTCCGACCACCTACGCGACGCTCGTAAAATGCAGCGTTTCTACCATAGAAGTCGTGGATGACCTTGCCCGTGAATTGGAATGCGACAAGAAATCCATCGGTTTTGCCGGTATCAAGGATAAAGATGCCCTCACGGCCCAGCGTATCTCGTTTCGAAAAATATCCCGTCAGAAATTGAAAGAGATCTCATCTCCTTATTTCTTCCTGAAAGATGTGACGACGAGCAATGGTTCGGTGGCAACCGCAGACCTCAGAGGAAATCGTTTCACGATTCTCATTCGGACGGAAAACGGTTTTTTTGAACAGAAAAACTTCGGATTCTTTGTCGAGAATCTAAAAAACATCCAAGAACATGGGTTCTATAATTTTTTCTATCTCCAGCGCTTCGGCACTCCCCGTCTGGTCAACTACACCTGGGCGCTCTCGATTCTCCGGGGCGAATATGAAAAGGCTGTCTTTGATATTCTGACCTATGCCGCTCCTCGCGAACTCCCCTACTTCCAACAGCTCCGAAATGAAAGCAAAGAATACTTCGGTGATTGGAAAAAAGTCGAAGAAATCTTCTCGCCGTTTCCGATCATTTTCCGACACGAACTGAAACTCATTGAACATCTCAAAAACGAACCTGATGATTATATCGGGGCATTGACCCAGATTCCAGATCAAGTCTCCCTCTGGATATATGCGCTGGCATCCAAATATTTCAATGAAAGGATTTCCCTCTCGATAGAGTCCGGTGAAGATCTGCCCAAAAAACTCCCGCTGTTCCTCAGTTTCGATAAACACGACTGGCAACCGTATGAAAACGAAATGCGACGCGATGGGATCTTCCCTCCGCCGTTTGCGAACTTGAAACCGTTTCCTCTCATTCAGATGAGACATCGCGAAGTCTCTACCCGGGATCACGCAGAGATTCTCGGCGTACAGCCGACCGAACATGGTCTCATACTCTCCTTTGAACTCTCCAAGGGGCAATACGCGACCACCTTCCTCTCCCATCTGTTCAATCTGGTGAGCGGAAAAGTTCCCGACTTCCTTTCGACCGAAAAAATCGATGTGAAGCAGGTCCTTGGCAAAGAATCGTTATCAGAGACGCTCCAATATTTCAACAGCGTGACCCATTCCAAGATCGAAACTGCTTCTCCGGAAGAATAACAAATTAAAACGGGTAGCATTCGTTCGAATACTACCCGATTTTATTGTTCGTCGCCCCATCACTCGACTGTGACGTAGTCGTTGTAGATGACCACTTGGCACAACTGCGGTACCGATCTCGGGGAGGTGAAGTTGATCGTAGCCGGCCGGCCGGACAGATTGCTCCAGATCCGCACCATCCACGCGTACTTGCTCGCAAGCCGCCTGAATGCCGCTTGCTGCACCGGCGTGAACTCGAGCTCACTGTCGGGTTGATTCTGCCACGCAACCTCAACGACGAATTGTTTCTCGTTCGAGTAGCGTTTGGTCTGCTCCCACCAGCAGATCGATACCGGTCGCCATTGTCCCTCCTCAGCCTCCGTGAAGTCTTCCTGAAGGGATCTCGCGCCGGCATTCTGCCGTTCATAGTGGAGTGTGCCGTCGTCGAAAACTTTCGGTTTTCCGGAAGCGCGCGGATGATTGCCTTTCCGCTTGCGTTCGGGAATCTCAGGAGGAATCTTTTCCTTCTCTGAGAAGAAATACTTCTCCAATACCTTCTCGACGTTGAGAAGATCAAGAGGCTGGTTCGTCGGTTTAGGTTGTCCCATGGTCTCCTCCGATCGGAAAAGATGGTTGTTAAGGAAAGAGTATTAAAGCACTTTTTTGCCTCCAAGTCAAGAGACTCGGAGGATCTATTTCAGTCTTAATAAATTTAAAGCGGGCATATCTCGATGAGATAGCCCGCCTTAGTTTGCTCACGATGGAGCGGGTTCGGCTTTTCAGGCTGACAGCTATTCCGTCGGACCCTCTGCGGCCTTCACCTGTTCCTTTCCAGCCTTCTCCAGTACGACGCAGCCGTCCCTGACCACGAGATACGACCCGACTTCTCCGCCTTTCGGTGAGGTGAAGTTGATCGTACAAGGTCCGAAGTCGTTCTGCCAGACGCGAACGTGCCACATATACAGCTTGGCAAGTTCCCGGATCGCATCCCGGACACGCCGCGGTGCGTAGTAGACCTCTTCGGGCTTTGGGTTGCTGACGTATGTCAGCTTCACGACCCACTGGAACTCCCCGTATTTTTCACGGGCCGCCGGATTGGTGATCCTTTGCCTCCATTTGCCCACGAACACCAATTTCCACTGATGCCCATCGGCGTTCGCCAGGCCGGTCCGGATGAAATCTGCAGCCACGTCTTGTGCATCGATGACGCACGTGCCGTTGTCTTGCCGCTGGCCGCCATCAACCGGGAATGGTTCCGCCCGCTCTTCTTCTTCAGGAACATCCACCGGGCAATCTTTGCTGGTGAAGAAGAACTTCACCTGGACTTTGCCGCTGGTGTCCTGATACAAGTTGATGGACGCCGCCTGTTTCTTGGGGCCGCCGCGTTGAGATTCAGCGCGGTGCTCCTTGCAGAGAACCGGGCGAACGCCGTCAGGCTTGAAAGGCACCCGGAGTGCGACATCACAAGTGTCGCACACCGCATCATACATCACTCGCTCGGTCATGGTAGGTCTCCTGTTGGAAAAGGTTGGTTGAAAATGAACTTATTTGGATCAGGCTTGGGAATAAAACCCTTCTTGATCTCAAACAGTACATTATAGCACTTTTTCGCTTCCAAGTCAATCCCACTACTTTGGCTTCATTCAAGCAAAATAATCCGTCGATATCCCATAATTTCGCGGCCGCGAAATTATGGGATGCCGAATGAAGAAATCAAACAAAAAAGGCCTTTTCAGGCCTTTTAAAGGGTTTTTTTATATCTAGAGATTCACCGTAATTTTCTTTTCCTGCCCTTGCCGTATGATGGTCAACTCGATGGCATCGCCTTTGTCATATCTGCTTAACAGTTCGGGAAGAGAATTATCAAGATTCACTTCCGTCCCATTCACAGAAGAAATGATATCCCCAGCCAAAAGACCAGCGCGCAGTCCTGGAGAATCAGCGATGATGGCCAGTCCGGTGCTTCCGGAGCGGGAATAGATCAATGCTCCGCGATCCCGGGAAAGTCCCCGTCCAAGTGCCAATGCTTTGGTGATCGGCAGATAGTATACTCCGAGCGTCGCCCGCTTCTCGAGCGTGCCGTCGATAGCCCGAGAAAACGACTCCCTCACCGTATTCGATGGGATAAGAAAAGATTCTTCCTGATTGTTGATGAGAAGATCGCCTACGATACCGACCATCTCGCCGTTGAATCCGATGACCGGCCCGCCGACGAAGGCTTCCGGCTTATCCAGGTTCATTTCGAAGACTCCTTCCCATTTTTCTGAAGAGGCCACGGTTTTCCCAGAAAGATTGAAGATACGATTGACGTTCCGCAGGATATCGACCGATAGCCGGTTCTGATATTCGGCAAACGTATTCCCGATAGCGATCAGTTTCTTTCCCACCCGCGCATCATCCGAATTGGCAAGAGCAATCGATGGGGTATTCGATGCATCATTCACCCTGAAAAACGAAAGGTTCGTGAGCGAATCCCTTCCGACATACGTCGCCTCATGGATGGATCCGTCATACAGGAGGATTGAGTATTTCGTGCTTTCAGAATCGAATGGAAGCTCGCTATAGGTTACGACCAATCCATCATTCGTGAGAAGGACTCCGGTGGTTGTCTTAACCTCGTCGGCCGCTGCGCCGAGAGTGGCAGGGTTTCCAAGAGCCGCAGTATTTTTTCCGGGCAGGGCGACAATATTCACTACGGATGTCGCGGGCTGGGAGACGATCTTTTCGACAGTGTCATCTTCCCGTATGACCACCTGTTCCGTCTTGTTGATGACGGTCACATGCTCCGTCGCTTTATTGAAAAAACCAAGGGATGAAAATTGAGGAAGCGCGGCCAGACGCGGTACTACATACCGTTCCAAGAAAACGCCACCGATTCCCCCGACAATCAGCACCGCAAGGAGGATGAGGCCGATGAGAACTGTTTTTTTAACTAAAAAAAATACCATATCTGGTGAATAATAAATAAATTTCCCTCAACTTCGTCCGTTATTTTTACCACAATACCACCCTTCTGGCAAGTCTTACACCAATATCCGCCAGGGCGACGTGGCAAGGAGAAGAAGAATCAGGGTCAGGAAAATGAAAATACGGATGACTGCCTTTTTGAGAGAAAGCGACTGACGGAAGGCATCGAAAGCGATATCCCAGATGACGAAGTAGAAAATCAGGGCCAGAGCTCCCGTCGTCAGATAGCCGAATGGCCAGAAACTCATGACCCACACCATTTCTCCCATGATCAGACCGAGAAGAGAACTGTAAAGGATCATCCGCTGACGGTTCTTCCTTTCATCCACGCTGATGAATGTCTCATAACTTGTAAACGCCGTACCCAAGAAGAACACCAGCATCAGTCCCCAGAGCGGAAAGGAGAAATTGAGATAAAAACCATAAAGACTGGCATAGAAAAAGAACAAGCCCGCCATTGCAGAAGCATTGAGAAACGCCTCGCCGGTCTTGTCCTTCGGAGAATGACGGAGACGGTAATTTCCCAGCAGCGCATAATAATACATGAGAGCACTCAAAACCATGAACACGTTCCGTTCCCCGTCATGATCGATCAAAGAAAGAAGCGTCGGGGATGCAAGCGAGAGAAGAATCGGAAGAAACGCGTCTGAAAAGTGTTTGGTGAGTCGACGGCTCGCCAAAAGTGAAATGATTATGAGCGGAACCACAGAGAAGATATACCAGCTCCAGGAATGGAAAATGGGGTTGAAGGAGATGATCCATAACCCCACCCAAAATAACACGCTCCAGAAAAAAATCGCGAAATGAAAAACCATTACGGTTTGGACGCTAAAGATTTACTGCTGCCTTTCCTCTAATTTCAATTGAACGTCTTTCATTTCTCCTTTATGCCAGACCTTCAAATTGATTTCATCACCGACTTTGTATTTGGATATCGCATTGGAAAGCGGATTTTCTTCCGTAACATCCGCTCCATTCACTTGAAGGATGATATCGTTTTCCATCAGGCCGGCCTTGTCAGCAGGCGAACCGGGCAGAACGGCGAAATCCGTGACCTTTTCTCCGCGAACGATGAGCGCGCCGTGATCAATCGGAAGATTGCCGCTTTTGGCTATGGTCTGATTCAGCATGATATGACGGACGCCGATAAAGGGAACGGAAATTTTCCCCTGAGCCTTGATCTGCTCTATATCGCTCTTGACCTGGTTGATCGGCAACGCAAAGCCGATATTCTGAGCTCCCTGCGCTACGGCGACATTCACCCCGATGATCTCACCGGAAAGATTGAAGAGGGGTCCCCCGGAATTGCCGGGATTGATGGCCGCATCCGTCTGGATGATACCGGATAAGCGCTCCGATTCGCCAAAACCGCCGGATGCGCTGAAACTGCGCTGCAATCCAGAAACGATCCCTTTGCTCACAGAATTGGCAAATTCTCCCAAAGGATTTCCGATGGCGATAGCTGTCTCTCCGACCCGGATCTTGTCCGAATCTCCCAGATTCAGCGCGGGGAAATTCTGTCCGTTGATCTTCAAAATCGCTATGTCATTGCTCGGATCGCGCGCCAGAACAGTCGCGGTATACTTGTCTTTGTTCCGGATAATGACCGTGTATTCGGCTGTCATATCGGACACGACATGCTTGTTGGTCACGATGAGACCGTCAGAAGAAACGAAGAAACCCGAACCGCTTCCCACCTGCTGCTTGTTGTCATTATTATTCTGATTCTGATCAGGAATTCCGAAAGGATTGAATGGGAAACCGTTGAAAGGATCTCCGAAAAAACTTTGAGATTTGGGAATATTCTTACTGATGGATATACTCACGACACCGGCAGAATTTTTGTCTACCAGATCCGCAACGACGTTATCTTCAGCAATGACCTTGATTCGTTCCGTCTGAAGGGACGCATCAGTATTGTTCATCTTAGCGAGCTGCTTCTGATACAAGGTCAAAGCATACGGCGAAAGAATACCGCCGAGAAGGCCGAACAAAAGGGAGAGCACGATCAAGAAAAAGATCTTGCCTCTGTTGTGATATTTTTTATGCGGACAAGAACATTTTTTTTCTTCAGGATGAGGCTGAGATGATTCTGTCGGAAGAGGCGCCTCTGGCGGAAGTGGTATTGTTTCCATAGGTATAAGAATTACTGATTAGAGAGAGGTTTTCAAAAGAAAAACATCGCGTCACCATTCGTTTTTTTGTATATTTCTTTTTCAAAATCCCGAAGTTCGCTGGATCTGAATTCGATGCGGGCCGTTCCCTTATCCCAGACGTAATCCGGGGAAAGAACCGTGACATGCATCTGTTTCAAACGCTCCGTCAGCCAATCGGCAAAGAGCTTTTTGCGGGCGAAAATCTGTCGAAGTTTATACAGCTGTTTATCCTTGTCTTTTTTTATCTCGTCTACGTAGAGGATATGATATCCCAGACTGCTTTCAACAATATCGCTCGGCATTCCGATCTTCTGCAAAGCTACCGGTTTGCGAAGTTCAGGTGCGAGATCCTCGAGCGTGAACCAGCCAAGTTCCCCTCCCTGAGAAGCCGTTTGACCCTCGGAAAATTCTTTCGCCACCTCTTCAAAACTCTTCCCCGTCGAAAGCAGTTTCTTCGCCTTTTCTATTTTTCCTTTGGCCGCGCCAGTCGTATCGACTTCTTTCATATAAGCCTGCTCCAATTTTTCCTGGTACAGGCTGGGTAAGACTATCTTCTCCTCGAAATCATCAAGAGACCAGCCGTACAGGCGTTCCAAATTCTTTGTCACGTCTTCACCGCTGCCATACTCTTCAAGCTTCCGTGTCACCCCCTGTTTAGCCATTTCCTTGCTTATCGTAATCCCCTTTTCGCGGGCCAGTATCTCTATTGCTTTATCCTCAACCATCTTATTCAAGACTTCTTTCTCCCGAACTTTGAGGCGCTCTTTCCCTTCATCAGTAGAAAAATCCACGCGTAAACCGATCTGGGAAAAATCCTGATTTTCATAGAACCGCTTCACCGATTCCATATTGGCGGTCAATTCTTGGAATGTCAGGCCGTGAGTGTATTGGATGATCGCAAGCGGATACGGGGAATGTTCCGCAAAACGGCTGACCCACGGATTCCGGTGCGGAAATCCATAGACCAAGACGAGACTGATCGAAAATACGACGAGAAGAACAGCCGAAAGAAGATGGACGATGGTCGCTATTTTGATTTTTTTCATATTGGCTATTTTCATAAGGATGATGACTGCGTATTAAAGAAAATCTGCCACCATTTCATATAATTCGATACTGAAACTTTCTTCTCCTCTGTCGATGCGCTCCGCTGTTCGGTGTCGGTGTTTCCTGAGATTGCCGGGCTTGATTTGATCACTACTACATTTTCATCGGTTTTTTGCATACCGAGTTTTTCCTTCGCTTCCCTTTCACGAAAATCTGATGAGGAAAAATAACTGATTTTTTCGGAAAGCGTCTCATTTTCCCGTTGTATTTTGTCAGCTTCCGTCTGTAATGATGCCACTTCCTCGCTGATACGGCGGCTTCTCTCTATCTGCTTCGATGAAACATAGACCACCCACAGAACAAGGACACTGATAAGCACGATAACAAAACGAATCAGTTGTTTCCTTTTGTGCATAGATGATCTTAATACATGAATATCGGCGCAAAAAGAAAAGCGATCATGGAAATCACTACGAAAATTGACGCTATGACCCAGAGCTTGTATGCTCGGCGATGTCGTTTTTGAAAACTCATAAATTTGTCCGTTACTTACTCATGGTAGCAAAAAAGAGCCCTTGAGAAAAGCGGTTTTTACCATTATTCCTCATTCCCCTGTTTCATACCGCTGATCAGTTCTCTCACCTCGTTCAAATTCACTGCCGGCTTTTTATGCAGATTCTTAAATTTTTTCGGCAGGATATGCTGAGACTGAGACAAGGACATCGGCGCCTGGTCAGACTGATAAACTTTGGAGTGTTCGACTTTCCTCGAGGGTGCCGAATCCCTCTTCGGAACATCCGTTTTCTGCACTTCTCCTTGCCGCTGATATGAAGGAACTTGGCGAGATTTGGATTTTTCCGCTTCTATTTCCCGCTTCGCCTTCGCAGTGGCGCGCTGATAATCTCTCAAGCAATCTTTACAGAAAGTCGGGCGCGTTCCGTCCGGTTTGAAGGGAACTTCGATCTCCAGTCCGCATGTAGCGCATGAAGCCGGATACATGATTTTTGGAGCAGCCGGAGCAACTTCCGTGTCGACATCCATCGAGACGATTTCTTTTCCTGGATTCTCTTTCTGCTCATATTCCTCCAGCGAGATGAGTGGCTTTCGTCTGGGTGCGAGAGGCGGATTGAAGGCAGAGGTCTCCGTCCGTATTTTTTCTTCCGGAATGGCTTCAGCTTTCTCGACCCGCTCTTCTCGCAGCTCATCTTTTTCTGACTGAGGTTGCGATGACGGTTTCTTCGGGACAACGATACCTTCAAGCTGGCGCGTCGCTTCACGAAGAACGTCTTTCATCTTTTGACGCGGATCTTCCTGCGCGGCAAATTCTACCGCTTTTGGGGCCGCTTTCACTGGCGTGACTTTCGCTGGCACGACTTTCGGCCGGGCACTCTCCGTACGTACTGCCGGGCGTTCGACAGGTCGGGCAGCCGGAGTTTCCTTATCGATCAATGCCTGACGTTCTTCCGGAGTAAGCATTCCGCTCCAGCGGCGGATTTTGTCTTCCACTTCATCTTTAGGGGTCGTGTACCGTTCACGGGATGACTGTATGATCTTATCTTCATTCCCGATATCGGACAGCTTGATAGGCGGCAGAGTGGTCGCGCTGAACGCATCACCGGCGATACCGTCGATCATAAGCTTCAGATACACCTGGTATTTCGGAAGATTCACGATGTCGTTCATCATGAAAACAGGCTCGAATTCCTTTTCCAAGAACTCCGCATCCATAGCTCCCACACGGAATGAGACGATGCTTCCTGCGTTTCCGAAAATAGCATCGCGTACTTTTTCATCGATCTGAGTCACATATTGGTTTGCCAGAATGAGGTTCAATCGGTACTTACGCGCTTCCGAAAGGATATTTGCGAATGACTCCGTCGCGAAGTTCTGGAACTCATCGACATAGAGATAAAAATCGGCTCGCGATTCTTCAGGAATATCCACGCGTCCCATAGCTGCCAGTTGGATTTTGGTGATCATCATGGCTCCCAACAAGGCGCTGTTATCCTCTCCTAAACGGCCTTTCGAAAGGTTCATGATAAGAATCTTTTTCTCATCCATTAATTTTCTCACATCGAATGACGACGTCGTCTGACCGACGATATTTCGGATGAGAGCGCTGGAAAGGAATTGACCGACTTTGTTCTGAATCGGCGATATGACCTCCTGAAGCACGCGGTCATTCCATTTCGTAAATTCATCCACCCAAAAACTCCTGACCACGGGATCGGTCACTTTTTCCACTACCCGTTCGCGATACGATTTGTCCACAAGGATTCTCGTAACTCCGAGAAGCGTGCTGCCGGGATATTCGAGCAGCGCCAAAATGGCATTGCGCAGGATATATTCGAGACGCGGCCCCCAGGAATCAGCCCAGATCTTCTTGAAAACACCGACCAGGCCTGAAGCTACCAGATGCCGGTACTCCGTGCTCACTTTCTCCATCACATTGAAAGCGATCGGGAAATCTTGATCCGCAGGGTTGAAATAAATCACGTCATTGATCCGATTCGCCGGAATAGCTTTGATGAGTTTTTCCGCCGTATCTCCGTGAGGATCGATAAAAGCGATTCCGTGCCCTTTTTGAATATCCTGAATAGCGAGATTTTCAAGCAGGTTCGTTTTTCCCATACCTGTTTTTCCGATGACATACATATGGCGGCGGCGATCGTCCATTTTGATGCCGAAAACCCTTTCCTGATTACGGAAGTTCGTTTTGGCAAAAAATGTGATTTCATTTTGTGGTGACATAGGTTATTCGATTTCTTGGATAGGAAGATTCGCTGGAGCACTGCCTCGTTTAGCAGCGACGCGAGTCAAAGACGGAGCCATCACCTGCATGTCCGGTATATGGAAAACGGTCGCCAATTCTTCATTACTGAAAAGGAAGAGCGTACTGGCCGGATCTTGATCGCGAGTCACATACCGTCTGAACAGACGTCGCTGACGATATCGTAATCGCTCCTGAGTCATGATGTACGAGGAGTACGTTTTGGTAAAATCGTCCGGCACAAGACTGTTCAGATTAAAATCATTGAACTGCTTGATACCGCCGATGAATGCCGAAACGCCGACGGGCTTGTTGAAATTTTCCCGCTTGCCGACATAGACATGACGCATGCGCGTCCGATACATCGGTTTTGCCAGATTGGCCTCCAGGGCTTCCAATACCTTCTTTTCTCCGGGAGTGAGACGGAACTCTATCGGAGCCTCTTCTTTCTTTTCTGCTTCCTGCGCGCCCGCGAACTCTATCTCCTTTCCCATGATACCGTTCATGAGATTGGAAAAGACATCGACAATATCATGAACCACCCGTCCGAGCACCCCCTGCTTCTCTTCCTTAAGAATACCCAAAAACTCCTCGACTTGTCCTTGCCCCACCTTTGCCTCCCAATCTTCTTTGATCGGAGTGATGATGTACTGGAGCCAGAGGTATTGTCCCGGACCAAGTTTCCCCATGACTTCGATAAGCCCTGCGAGTGGGTCGTTCATTTTGCCCGTGATCGTTTCTTCGAAATTCTTATACGTTTTTATCGGATACAGATCCGGCTTAAAAAGCTTGAAATCCACACCCCACAAGTCCCAATCCTTGTTCGGAATCGATTTGGGTACCAGCTGAACGTAATCCTCGACTTCGACGATTTCCACCGTCGGATACTGCGCGTAAAAATGCGCTTCTACGAGATGACGGAAGCCTGCTTGGGTCCGCACGTAAAAATGCACATTGCCTTCCAGACTGGCGATTTCCAACGAAAAGGACACGGGAAATTCACCTTTGACGTATTCTTCCACCGTCGAAAGGCTTTTGATGACACCGGCGAATCCCGAAAAGATCGATTCCATCGGCAAAGGACTCTTCTCAATATCTCTCGGAGGAATTATTTCCAAAAGCACCCACGTGATTTCTGAACCGAAACGACCCCAGATATGGAGCATCCAAAGCAATTTGAAAACGAAGTAGAGAAGAGGCGGAAACAGAATGAACCAAACGTCGAAAACAGCCGAGAGGATGCTTCCGATTTTGGAAAAGAGATCTGCAAGACTTGCGAAAATACTCATGATAGAAGGGTTCGTTGACCCGGATGAATCTCCCAGTCCGATACTGAGACATTCATATTATCTTTTATTATTCATGCTTCAACAGGAGAACTGTTCCTATTTCTTTATAGTATACGCATTTTTATCAACACGAGCAAAAAAAGTATTCAGATTGATGATGACGGTCGATTTCTTCACCTGGCGTATTTCGAGAACTTTATCCAAAATTTCTTCTCTCGAGAGGGGTTCCGCGGCGCTCTTCAGGATCTCTTCTATGACTTCTTTCACTGTTCCCTTCTTGTATCCCCAATCTGACAGCGCATAGATACCGCGACCGACGAGAACGAAACGCTTGTCTTTAATAAGCTCGTTATGTACCGTTTGCGGATGGCTCTTCTTTTTTTTCTGCAAACCATAGTTATCGATAAGATCGGCAATCTCTCGAAAATGAAGAGGCTTTTGAGCGGTCTTCAAAACGAGGTATGCCTTCTCACGGGTTCCTCGGGGTTTGATATCGCTCCAACCCGAAAGCCCCCACTTGCCGAAGACGTTCTGCTTTATTTCTTTGGAAACCGCCAAATAGTCAAAAAATTCCTTTTCAGATACGGCGCTATCCATTTCTTTGAACCGGCTGAATAATTCTTTCGGATTGAGGGCGTCATTCGCTTCCGACAATATATCTTTGGCTTTATCTTTTATCTTCTTCCATCTGTCCAATGAGAAATCATGCGAGCGATAGAGCCGTTCGAACTCTTTGGTAGCTTTTTCTTCCCTGACTATCGAAAGAGAATCAAGAAAGGCGAGCAGTGCGCCTCGTTCTTTCGCATTATTCACGGATAATTCATCCAACAGTTCTTCGACGCGGATGATGCCGCTTTTTCTTCGCAATACGCTTTGAATGGCCTCTTCAACGGAAGCGAGCAACGTGTGCCCCTTTTCGTGAGACAAAAAACCTAAAGCACTGGCAATGACCTGACGTACTCGTTCACGGGTGATCTGATAGGTGCGGCCTATATCCTCCAATGTCTTCGGTTTACCGGTTCCGATACCGAAACGGGCCTCAACGATATCTCTCGAACGAAGAGGCAAACGCTCAAGAAAACTCTGAAGCGTTTCAGAAAAGGAAATGTATCCTTCCTTGACTGTCTGAGAAACCGAACTATTTTTCGAAGTTGACATATGGGCGTTTCTCTTGTTTAACGAATGATATTCTCTTTAATTAGGAATCATCTTATATTAACGCACGTTCCTATATTTTGTCAACCCCTACCATATCAAGGCCTCTTTTCTCCATATTCTGACGACATTTTCTTAATCAAAAAAATCGTCAACGCATCTGAAATCCCCTCTCTGAAGCGCGAGGATCGGATCAGGACTTGCTCCGGTTTCGTGTTGTAGTATATAATGAGTTCGTAAAAGAAAAATAAAAACCCCGGCAATTTTTCTTCTAGGGGTAAAAATAAAAAAAATATGTCAGATCCAAATGCTCAAAATGAGAATTCTTCTCACGATGAAGACCAGTCGATGAAAATCAAGGCTCTTCGGGATATGGTCTTAAATGCCGAAAAAACGATACAGAGCGCAAAAGCGATGCTGCTTCAGCTTGAAGGCAAAAAGAAAACAGGCCGCCCAAAGAAGATAGACCTCGACACGGCGGAAGGAACGGTAATCGAGGGGACATTCGACGGACAAATCATGCACGGCGTGGACGGTAAACAGTACCCCGTACCGGCGAATTATGCATCAAAATCAAAACTTATCGAGGGTGACATGCTGAAACTCACCATCACCGAAACGGGAACTTTCCTCTACAAACAGATAGGACCGATAAACCGGCGCCACGCTCTCGGAGTAGTGACTCAGGATGAATCCGGAAATTATTATGTCGTCGCGAATGGTAAAGCCTATCGCGTCCTTTTGGCATCGATTACGTATTTCAAAGCGACTCCCGGCGATGAGGTCGCCGTTGTCATCCCACAAGATATGGAAGCTTCATGGGCAGCGATTGAAAATGTGATTCAAAAAGGAGCTCATAAAGATTGGCAGACAGATCTGGCTAAGGCCAATGACGAAAATAGCGCTATCAATAACTGGAAAAAAAGTCTGAAAGAAGACGAATCGAATGAGCCCTCGCCTTCCGCTCCCGAAGAACCGAAAAAAGCTGATGATTCAGCCCCTCTCTCGCCTCTCGATGCCTGGGTACGGGATATGGAAGAAATTGAGAAAGAAATTAATAATCAAAAATAATGTCTCAAAAGCTTACCGGGAGAGACCTGATTTTTGGTGCTATAAATGGCGCCTTTATAGGTATTCTCGCTCCGTTCATATTTTCCAACCTCGGAACTCACCTACCCGTCCGCGTCAGCTTTTTCGTTCCCCTGCTCGCATTATTCTCTTCTCTTGGCATAGCTGCGGGTTATCTCCTTTCTAAGATAAAGCCTTTCTTTTTTCAACTATCGAAGTTCGGGCTTATCGGGGTAGCAAACACGGTTGTAGATCTCGGCATTTACAATCTTTTCATTTACATGACCGATATTTCGAATGGTTATCTCATATCCGTTTTCAAATGTTTTTCGGTGCTCGCGGCCATAATCAACAGCTACGTCTGGAATAAGTTCTGGTCTTTCGAGAAAAAAGAGGTCTCCAATGTCGGTGAAGAATTCACGCAGTTTCTCATGGTCAGTCTTATCGGGTTGCTACTCAATGTCGGTATCACCAGTTTCGTCGTGAATATCATCACCGCTCCCGCCGGCATACCCGAGAAAACATGGGCGAACATCGGCGGCCTGGCGGCATCCGTCCTTGTTCTCAGCTGGAACTTCATCGGGTATAAATTCCTCGTTTTCAAAAAATAATTGTCTTTCGAAGAGATATTTCGACTTCATAAACCTCCTTTTTTGGGAGGTTTTTGGTTTATGCTATACTGAAAACAGTTAGATGAAAATCGCCTCAAAAGAAGCAACAAACCATTTTTTATCGGTTGTTGTTTTAAGTTTCAGTCCAAATTTTCTTTGCCTTTTGACCCCGCACTATGTCGAACACCTTTTATCGAAAATACCGCCCCCAAACTTTCGGGGAAGTCGTCGGACAAAAGCATGTCGTCACCACGCTCACGAACGCCCTGAAACTCGATCGAGTGGGACAGGCATATCTCTTTACGGGTCCCAGAGGCACCGGTAAAACCACTTTGGCCCGTCTTTTCGCAAAAGCGATAAACTGCCAAAACCGAAAAAGCACTTCACCGGAACCCTGCGGGAAATGTCAGCATTGCATTCTCATGTCAGAAGGCCGCTCGCTTGATATCATCGAGATAGATGCAGCATCCCACACCGGCGTCGATAATATCCGAGAGCTTCGTGAAACCGTCAAACTTCCCCCTTCGCTCGCGACGCATAAGATCTATATCATCGACGAAGTCCACATGCTCTCGATAGGAGCATTCAACGCGCTCTTGAAAACACTCGAAGAACCGCCTGCTCACGTCGTCTTCATACTAGCCACAACAGCACTTCACAAGGTACCGGATACGATCGTTTCACGCTGCCAGCGTTTTGATCTTTCGCGTTTTCCCTTGCAAAGCATCGTGGATAAGCTTTCGAAGATCGCCAAAGCTGAAAAATTGAAAATCGATACCAACGCACTGGAAATGATCGCTCAGACTGCCGAAGGAGGTATGCGTGATGCTGAATCGCTTCTCATGCAGATAGCTTCTCTGGAAGGATCTCAGATAACGGAAGATTCTGTCGTAGAAATGCTTGGCACGACGAAGAAAGCGAATATAGTAGAGCTCCTTGAACGGATCGGGAGAAACGATCTGTATGCCTGTCTTTCTTTTATTCGAAATCTTGCCCAGGAAGGTGCGGATCTTTCCATATTTGCGAGTGTCCTGCTTCATTACCTCCGGGATCTCCTCCTCATAAGCGCCAATCCGAAAATCGGTATCAATGAACTCGATACGCTTACAGATGAAGAGAAAAAGAAGCTGCTTGAATTCGCGTCTCTCTTTTCACCCGAAAAAATTGTCGAAATGCTTGAAAATTTCCAGGTCGCCCAAGTGACGACGAAGACAGCGGTTATAACGGAACTTCCGATGGAAATAGCGTTAGTAAAGATCCTTTCGGAATCCGAAGGAAATATTTCGTCTTCTGCTCCGACACGAAAGGAAGGCTCTGGCTCCGCTCCAGGCGAAAGATCGCCTTCGGCTCAACCTCATAGAGATGATCCTCCAGTCCAAAAAATGGAATCGATAACGATAGAAACGCCAAAAAAAACTGAAACAAAAACAGCCACAGAAATAAAGATCGAAACTACAGAAATATCCAAGAATAACAGCGAACAATCAGTCTCCGAAATCACTCAGCCTTCGAGAAGGATAGATCTCTCAGCGGTAAGAGAAAGTTGGGCTGCAATCTTGAATACCGCCAAACATCTAAACGCATCCTTGAGCCTCGCCCTTTCTACGGCAAGACCGGTAGAGACAGAGGGGGCAACTATCGTCATTGCCGTGAAATATCCCTTTCACAAGGAAAGACTCGAAGAAAAAAATAATCGATTGACACTTGAGAAGGCCTTTGATAGTATTTTAGGGCAAAATTTCAAGCTTTCAATCGTCCTGGAAGAGTCTACGATCATGAAAGATGAGCCCAAAAAGGAGCACATGGAGAATCCGCTTGTGACTCAGGCAGTTGCTATGCTCGGAGGGCGGATAGTCACAGAAAGCTAAGAGAACGTTGCATATCATAATTTCGCGGCCGCGAAATTATGATATAAATTTTTTGAATCACACAATTCATTGGGGAGTAGCCAAGCGGTAAGGCAGGGGCCTTTGAAGCCTCCATACGAAGGTTCGATCCCTTCCTCCCCAGCATATTAATTAAAATCGTATCTAGTCTTCGGGGAACAGGAAAGGGGTCGGGAAAACATTTGTTTGCCCGTTCGGGGTGACCGAGGTCTTCCGAGGGTTAAAGGGCAGAAGCCCTATAGAGTGGAACTTTCATATGATATATATGAAAGTGAACAGTTCGATTCCCTTCCTCACCAGCCATCTTTCGCAAAGCTTCAGAATGGCTTCGCCAATTTCATTATATCGGCGCATCGCATCATTTTTCAAAATATTTGAATACGACTTCCTCTTCGAACTGGATTCTCGTACGTAAAATACGGATAACAGTCTTCAGGTCGCTATTAAAGGTTCGAAGCCCTTTGGAGAGGCTTTCTGCACTCTTGTACTTGTTGAGAAAAGCGACGATAGCGTCTTGAACAGATTTCATTTCCTCCAGGACCCTTCTGGTGCTCGCGATACAACCCTTATCATTTCCGCAATTTTCAAAAATTTTCGGATAGAGACCTTTATTCTCAGTATAAATATGTCCTATGAAAAGCTTACTAAAGGAATGAAGCCTATCCAAAATAGAAGCATAAGAAGGGTCCTCTGCCTCTGATATATCTTCTATTTGCTTCAGAGCGGTAACAAGTTGCTCGTGTTGAACGAGTAATTCACCGATCAGACCGTCATTCATACTGTTGACTGATGTCGAACATACCAAATACGGATACTATGACCGAAATCGAGATACAATGCAAACGAGATATCGCGAAATTTCATAACTCCTTATTTTCCGGCGGCTGATTCTCCAGCCACAAATCCGGTCGTCCAACACAGCTGCAAACTATACCCTCCGGACGGACGATCGATATTCAGGACGTCTCCGACAATATAAAGATTCGGATACAACCGAGACCGCATGGTTTTGAAATCCACTTCTTTCAAATCTACGCCACCGCTTGTCACGATCGCTTTTTCAGCGCCAAGCAAGCGCGAAACCTCGAAACGGAAATCCTTCAGAAGACGGACTATTTGAAGGCGTTCTTCTCGCGAGACTTTATTCACGAATTTCTCGCTATCGATCTGGAGAAGATTTCCGAGTACCGGTCCGAGAATCGGAACGACGAGTTTCCCGAGTACGCTTTTTAATTTCTTATTCTGATGCGCATGAAATATCTCCTGAATATTCCTATCGAGAGCGCCCATATCCAAAGACGGGAAAAAGTCTATTGAAAGCCTGACGAAGCCATATTTCAGCGATTCACCGATTTCCCTGCTCATATTGAGGATCAGCGGTCCGCTTAAACCGACATGGGTAAGGAGTATTTTCCCCCGATTGCCAAACTGCTTTTTTCCATCGATATAAACGGTCGCCTTGACGTCTTTCAAACTCATTCCAGCCAATTTTTTAATCCAATTTTCTCGAACAGCGATCGGTACTAAGGCGGATTTCGGTTCCACAAGCGCGTGTCCTAATTTTTTCAGCCACGCGAATCCGTCTCCTGTTGACCCTGTTTCGGGATGAGATTTTCCCCCCGTTGCCAAAATATATTTTCCGGCTTCTATTTTTTCGTTGTTCTTCAGATATACTCCGCAAACCGATCCGTTTTCCACTTCCATTCGAGATACGGCTGCTCCATATCGGATATCCACGCTCCCCTTCTTCATATAGAATATGAGCGCATCCAGAACGGATTCAGCGCTATCGCTTTTTGGAAATACGCGTTTTTCAGCCTCGATCTTTGTCGGCATGTCCAATGCCTCAAAAAATTCAATCGTATTTTTACTATCGAATTGTGAAAAAGAAGAATAGAGAAACTTGGCATCCTTCTTGAACTTCTTAAGGAAAAGGGTGAGATCGAATTCCGCATTGGTGATATTCGACCTTCCGCCACCGGTAATAAGCAGCTTCTTCCCGAGCATCAGATTTTTTTCCAACAACAAGACGCGAGCCCCCCTTTCGGCAGCCCGCCCAGCAGCCATCATTCCTGCCGGCCCTCCTCCGATGACTATGACATCGTATTTCTTCTCTTTCATATGTTCATTCTAAGCATACTACGAAAAAAGCCCCGCGAAGGGCTTTCTTCTTTTAAAGGTCATTCCCCGTATAAGAAAGATTGAAACTTTTATTGATGAGAGGAAAATCTGGGACCATATCTTTCCCGATAACATATGGGAAAAGAGACCAATTGAGGAATGACGGGTCCCGCACTTTGACACGCGTAATATTCCCCTCGTCATCCGTAACGACAAAATATATGATATCACCACGCCACCCTTCGACTATGCCGACCCCGTAGCTCTTTTTCGGCAGCGCCTTCAAGGGAGTAACGATTTCGCCCTTCGTATGAAGGAGAAGCGCACCGCTCTGATTCACGATACGGAACGACTCTCTCGCTTCCCTGACTCGCACTTGGAAACGGGCATGCACGTCCCCGCCGTCTTCCGTAGGGATTTCAAATTGGATAGCCGGATATGCGGCATATCCATAATCGAAACGGGCATCCATTTTTTTCCCGCAAGCCCGGGCAGCGATACCTACCGCTCCATGATCTTCCGCCACCAAAGGATCCAACGTTCCCGTACCTTTCAAGCGATTGAGCACTGAATCGCTTTCGTCTGCCGCCGCGATCACCTCATTGAAATCTTTTTCGATAAACTCAAGGTCTTCCTCGAGCTTTTGAAGCACCACATCATCGATGTCTTTCGTGACACCGCCGGGAATGACAACTCCGCGAAAAAAACGGCTTCCTGTCAGTTTCTCGTTCCACTGTAAAATTCGTTCTCGAAGCCGAGTACCATGACTTCCTCCGAAACTGAATCCGGTATCAAGCATCATGAAAGCGATATCGTTAAAATGATTCGCCAAGCGCTCAAGTTCGGCATAGATCACTCGGAGCAGCTTCGCACGTTCCGTGACTTCAGTATATGACATCTGTTCCAAAGCCTGTGTGAACGCCAATACGTGGTGATAAGAGCTGTCACCGGAGATCCTTTCAGCTAGCTTCAGTTTCTTTTCTAAGGATAGGTTCTCGAAAAGTTTTTCCGATCCCTTATGGACGTACCCCAGGCGCGGCTCCAGCCGAAGGATTTCTTCTCCCAGTACGCTGAAACGGAAGTGGCCCGGTTCAATGATTCCCGCATGGACCGGTCCGACAGGAATTTCATATACTCCCTCTCCTTCGTATTTTTGAAAAACCGGATATGTCTTTTCCTCCGGGATTTCGACTTTCGTATTCCAGGGAAAATCTTTCAATAACGGATAGACATTTGTCGGATAATTTTCCTGGTGCAGAATGATCCGATCGGCTTTCGGATGACCGATCGGCAAAAGACCGAAAAAAGATTTTATTTCCTGCTCGTAAAGACCGAATTCATGATCTGTCGCAGTGAGCGACGGGAACGTCTGGGTGTACTTATCGACAGTTATGAACGGCACGAGAAAAACATTCTCTTCCGGAATCCCGAAAACATAGTGGATGCGGAAATTCCCATATTCTTTACGACCGTCGGTGGCCGCGACGGTTTTAAGAGGCAAGGCATGAGTATGTTTGAGTAAGCGTATGACAGAAGTCAATTCATTTTCCGGCACCTCGAACACGATGGTTTTCCCTCTCTGCAAGGGAGTGTATTTTTCCAATTGATATCGTGAGAGGATGCGGGATGTTTCAGGCATATGAGTATTAGAAATTCGTAGATAAATTATGAGCGGCGAAACGGATAAGTTCATCAAGCGATGCCGGAATATGCCAACTCAATACGAGAAAAAGAGCGAGAAGGACGAGTACCGGCCACTGGGTGAAAAGGTTCGATTCCCCCTTGGCGATTCCCTCCGGAGCTTCTCCGAAGAAAAGAGCGGAGAGATGTTTGAAGAACCCGAAAAATATGACCAAAACGGAGAGCATTCCGATAATGACTGCGGTCTGATGATCATTGATGCCCGCTGAAAATGTCATGAATTCCGTGAAGAAAAGACCGAACGGCGGAAAGCCAAGCGCCGCAAGAGAACCAACAAAGAAAATCGGAGCGGAAAGAGGGAGTACACGAACCATTCCGGTGACATTTCTCATTTTTGTCGAGCTGTATTTGAGAAAAATGTTCCCTGCTGAGAAGAAAAGAAGCGCTTTTGCAAGAGAATTGAAGAGCATATGAAGCAATGCGGCATAGAGCGCGAACCCTCCGAAGCCGAATCCAAGAGCCAAGATGCCGGCATGCTCGATACTCGAATAGGCCAAAAGTCGTTTATAATTTTTCTGAATGAAGATCAGTAAAGCGGAAAAAACGAGTGACACGAGTCCGAAGAAAATGAGGAATGAGGAGGTGAATTCGGCAGAATGGAGTCCGGCATCTACGACGCTCTTGAAACGGAGGAGGGCGAAAAAGGCCACGTTCAGGAGGACGCCTGAAAGAAGAGCGACGATCGGCGTCGGAGCCTTGGAGTAGGTATCCGGTTTCCAGGTGTGAAACGGTACGAGTCCGACTTTCGTGCTATAGCCTACAAAAATGAAGACAAACGCTATCTTCAGTGCAGCAGGCGAAATACCTCCGACAGAATTCTGTAAGACTGCCCACGTTAGTGCCCCGCTATTCTCTCCTCGTGCTGCCACGAACAGGATGGTTCCTAACAGACCGAGTAAAAGGCCCAAGGAATTTATGATCAGGTACTTCCAGGCCGCTTCAGTAGACGTCTGTTTATTATAAAAACTGATAAGAAAAGCCGTAGAAAGAGTTGTCGCCTCTATGGCGATCCACATGACGACAGGATTGATGGTCGATACCGCTAACAGCATGGCGCAAAGAAATAATTGAAGCAGTAAAAAGAATTGCCGCACGCGCGTCGGACCGACGATCTCTTTGGCGACTTCGGCTCGAAAATATCCGATCGAGTACAGAGAAGTGAAAAAGCCGATAAGCGCAATGACAAGCGCCAGAAAGGCGCCTAACGCGTCTATCGAAAAGAGGGCCGAACCCGTTATCGATCCGCGAGAAAGCACAGACGGAATGATAAAGAGGATGAATCCCAGCTGAAGAAAAGAGGATACGATGACGCCCCGTTCAATGATTTTGAGATGCTTGGGTTGCAAAAGCGCGATGAAGCAGGCGGTGAGAAGCGGAATCGAAATGAGAAAAGTGAGTGACATAGATTATTATTACTAACGAGAATCAGGATGAATGTTCATTTATTGTGAGAGAGATGTAATTTTATTCTTCAATGAGTTTTTTCAATTGAGTGACATTCAGTGAGCCGAATTGCCTATAAATCATCGAAATGAACACCTGTGCTATGATCATCCAGATCGCGATGTCGAAAATGATTCCCATCTCGAGGGCAATCGGCTGTTTGATTCCGATGAGTGTCGCTAACAGCACGATACTATTCTCGACAGACAATATTCCGATCATTTGAGAAAACGCACCGCGGCGATTTATCATCAGAAATACCGAAAGGAAAACCATCGCCAGACATAACGGCAACAATCCGAACGTTTCCGGGGAAAAAAAGTACAGCGGTTGAAAAACGGAGGAATAGGACACTATGATAAGGAACATAAGGACCACGAGAGTAAGCGGGAGCGACAGATAATTGTTCGGGGTGAAAAGGGCGTCAAAACGTTTTTTCAGGCGGAAGAAGAAAGCCGGCGCCGCGACCACTTTGATGGCGAATGTAAGCGTTCCTATCCAGATGAGGCTCTGCTCCTGTTCCAGAAATCCGATAAGCAATAAAAGTGAAGCGACAACGAAAGATTGGAGGATATAGGCTCGGATGAGGTAACGGTTCGTCTTCACTACATGCATGCTCAAAATAGCGATGAAGGCAGCTACGTCGAAGAAAAAATACAGTTGTTGGGAATTCTCGATCATAATATCAGAAAGTAATAATGAGAGTGAGCGCGATCACGCCTAACACAAATGAGGTGAACAGGAGATCAGGTACCCTGAAAATGCGGAATTTCGCCATCAGAGACTCGATCAGCGCTATGGCGAGAAGCAGGACTCCGCCTTTCACTGCGAAGAAGACCAAAGAGGCGAAAAGCGCGCCAGGATCCAAGGAAAGCGCCACCCCCCATGGGAAGAAGATGTTCACTCCCAAAGCGATGAATATGAACAGCTTATTGGCCGCCGCCCATTCCATCAGAGCAAGCCGTTTGCCGGAATGCTCCAAAATCATAGCCTCATGGATCATCGTCAACTCAAGATGGGTTGCCGGATTGTCGACAGGAAAACGGGAGTTTTCTGCTAAGAGGGCCACGAAGAATGCAAGAAAAGCGATGATAAGCGGGGAAAAAGACTGTAGTGGCAGAGTCTGTAAATTCTCGACCATGCCGAAGACGTTCCCCGTTTGTGCCGCGACAGAGGCTGCCAACAATGAAAAGAACAGTCCGCCTTCCGCTAGCGCTGCCATTGTCATCTCTCGGCTCGAACCGAATCCTCCGAATCCGCTTCCGATATCCATACCGGACAATGCCAGGAAAAAAGTCGCTAGAGCGAAAAGATAAATCAGAGTGATGAAATCACCCAGTGGCATGAACGAGATGCCTCCATTAAGAAGGTCCGGCGCATGGAGAGAAATAAAAGGAACCCCTGAACCGATCACCAGCGTCAATGCGAAAATCAAGTATGGAGAAAAACGGAAAATCCAGGAGGCATCTTCCGAGATGACCTCATCTTTTTGAAAAAGCTTCCAGAGGTTCCTATAGGGCTGAAAAATGCCGGCGCCCACCCTGTTCTGCATTCTCGCTTTTATTTTTCGAATAATGCCGACACAAAGCGGAGACAGTATCGGAACAAACAATATTTGGGAGAGAAAAATGAGTACGGTCATAATAAAATATTATCGGGCAGCCCACCAAAGGAGCGCAATAAGAGTAATAAAAATGTAGGAAAGATACAGGTTGACATTCCCACTTTGAATCCGTCGAGCCCACGATGCCACGAACGTCAACACCCGATGAGCCGGTCCGTAAAGAGCCTGTCTGTATGGGTCGCCGATTTCCGTCCGGATCTCTTGGAACTTGATGAAATATCGCATGTTCTCATCGTGATATTCCGTAGAAGTCTGTTTCGTCGGGCGAAGCAAGCCTCGGAAAATTGTGATAAGGGAACGAGAAAAACTTGAAGCCGTGATTTCCCCCCTTGAGTTGAGAGGCATCCCGCAATCCCATGTTTTCCCGATGACAATCTTACGCTTACGAGTCGCCCACATGATGACGGATGCTGTGACAAGAAAAATAACAAGCAAGATCATAGCTACCGCATGAAGCGGCAAGACATTCGCGAATTGATCTCTAGCACTGATGAATTCTGCGAAAGGGAAACGATAGGTCAGAGGGTCTATGAGCCCCATGCTCGCGACGACTCCTACAAGCGCTGCGATGACGGTCGTAGAAAAAACTCCCAGCACCACAGTGAGAAGTGCCAGCATTCCCATGGAGACTTTCATCGGCCACCCCCCTTCATGAGCCTTGCTCACTTTTTCACTTCGAGATCGCGCCAAAAATGTCGTCCCAAAAGCTTTCACAAAACATGCAGCCGCCAAGCCGCCGGTAAAGACAAGGCTGGCAATCGAAAAAATGAAGACTCCTTTCACGAGACTGCTCGTCGAAGAAATACCGACGAAAAGTGCTTGAAAGGTCAGCCATTCGCTCGCAAAACCGTTAAACGGAGGAAAAGCCGATATGGCCAGCGATCCGATAAGGAAAAAGAAAGCCGTGTAGGGCATGAGCCGGATCAGTCCGCCGTAATCTTCCATATGGCGCGTTCCTGTTTCAGAAACAACAACTCCGGCTCCCAAGAAAAGAAGCGCCTTAAAGATTGCATGATTGAGCGTATGATAGAGGGCGGCCGCAAGAGCGAAAAGGGCGAATGTTTCCAGTCCCAAAGAAAAAAATACGAGACCGGCGCCGAACCCGAGCAGAATGATTCCGATATTTTCGACACTGTGATAGGCGAGAAGACGTTTCAGATCATGCTCTGAAAGCGCATACAATACTCCTAGAAGCGTTGAAATCGCTCCTAATACCAGGAATATCAAGCCCCACTCCATCGGTGCTCCAGGAAAAAAATCAAAGAAAAATCGGACAAACATGAAGATACCGGTCTTTATCATTACTCCGGATAGAAGGGCCGAGACATGAGATGGGGCCGCCGGGTGCGCTTCGGGCAACCAGATATGAAGCGGTATGATTCCTGATTTCGTTCCAAAACCTATAAGGACACTTCCGAAGATCAAACCTCTCATGAGCGGCGAGAGCGCACCGACCGAGTTTCTCCAGGCATCGAAATCAAGCGATCCAGTCGCTTTATACGCAAGAAAGAAAGCGAACATGATGAAAATGGTACCGAAATGAGCCATTAGGAAATATAGAAAACCTGCTTTGATATTTTCTGCGTTCCGAAACTCATACACCACAAGAAAATACGAAGCGAGCGACATACATTCCCAGACCAACAGAAAGAAGAGGGCCTGATTCGCTATCATCACCAGCATCAGACTGGCAATCAGTGCGTTGTAGAAGAAACCGAAAATCCCCACATTATATTTTCCATAAAAATGCTTCTGATACGATAAACCGTAAAGGGATGTCGCAGCCGCTATGATAGAAACGATTCCCAAGAAAAAAGCCGAGAGTCCGTCCACCCGAAAATCAAAAGAGACGGCAGAGAAAAGGGTTCCTAAAGTGAAAAAGATCCCTTGCCCGTTAAAGAGGACGCTTGCGGCTGTAATGAGTCCTAAAAGCGACGCCAGCAAAGCGGCGAGATGCGCGAATGTTCCGGCCGCTTTTCCGTTATCCGCATATATACGGCTGAGAAATACCGACCCCACGCCGCCAATGAAAAAAAGCGCGATGATGGAAAGTATGCTTGTCGGTGAATTGAAAAAATCCATAGGCTTTATTCGTGCGAATCAGCTTCTTTGCTTTCGACTTCTTGAAAAATCTGAAGAAGAGCCGCTAAGACGACCTTCGGTGATGGCGGATCTCCTGGAATCTTGAAATCGACAGGTATGACGTCTTCCACGCTGTTATGGATGGCATAGGAATCCCTATAGACTCCGCCATCGATGGCTCCATCACCCACGGCGACGACTATCTTCGGAGCGGGCGTGGCCTCAAAAGTTCTTCGCAATCCCTCCGCCATATTGCGAGACACAGGGCCAGTCACCATAAGCATATCGGCATGTCGGGGAGAGGCGACAAATTGGATACCAAAACGTTCCACATCATAGTATGCGTTCGTCAGCGCCGTCAGCTCCTGTTCTTCCGCGTTGCTTGAACCGGCAGCCACCTCGCGGATAGCGAGCGATCCCTTGAAGATTTTCTGTATCGATGTTTCGAGTTTTTCCCCCAAAACCTCGACATCCATTTCCAGCAACTCAGAAGTCGGAATGACGAGCTTGGGAATACTGGCGATTTTTCGGATCATTCGATACATAACTGTTTCAAGAAATGTCAGAAGAGGCCACTTATGGGTCCGCCCATGGCGGATCCGCCTCGGGCGGAAAATAAAAAGGAGGCTAGCCTCCATCTGTAACATATTTATCCTACTCTTTTTTTATTTTTTGTCAAAGGCTTGATAAAGCCTCTGTACGGCTATTTTGAAAAGGAATATCAGGCTCCCCTGGAACGCAGGTAACCCACTATTCCCGGTAAGAATGATAGGAATACTATAAGAAGAATGATCGGCAAAAGATAACGATCCACATCTATCACCGATCCCAAGGTATATCCCAAAATCACCAATCCCGATGTCCAAAAAAATGCCCCTATCACATTGTAAATAAAGAATGTTTGAAAACGCATATGAGCCACTCCCGCAACGATCGGAGCGAAGGTCCGTACAATGGGCATAAAACGAGCTAGGACGATGGTTTTGGGACCGTGACGGTCATAGAAAGCCTGAGCTTTCAGGGCATGCGCCCTTTTGAAGATTATCGAATCTTCTCTACTGAAAAGCTTCTCCCCTACGCGTCTGCCGAATTCATAACCGAAAATGTTACCGAGCACAGCGGCAATGAAGATTCCGGTAATCAGAAGTGAGAGTGAAAAGAAACCCTGAGAAGCTAAAAAACCGGAAACGAATAAGAGACTATCGCCCGGGAGAAAAAACCCTAAGAAAAGTCCGGTCTCCGCGAAGATGATTCCGATGACTCCGACATACCCTATCACCTCGATCAAGGAGATAAGGTCGATTCCGAAAAAGGACATAGCTTGTGTTCTTCAATCAATTAGTATCCTTTGCATTATACTGCACAATTCCCAAAACAAAAATGGACAAAAAGAAATCCCCGTCCAAGGACGGGGATTTCAAAATAATCGAACGACTATTTGAGGATTGCTGTCGCACCGGCTTCAGTCAATTTCTTCACGATAGCTTCAGCATCCGCTTTGGCAATTTTCTCCTTTATCACCTTTGGAGCAGCATCTACCATATCTTTCGCTTCTTTGAGACCGAGACCAGTCACTTCGCGCACAACCTTGATCACATTGATCTTTTGTCCGCCAGCTGCCTGAAGCTCGACATCGAATTCAGTTTTTTCTTCAGCTGCTTCTGCGGCACCTCCGGCTGCTGGCATAGCTCCCATCATCATCGGAGCCGCTGCTGACACGCCGAATTTTTCTTCAAGAACTTTCACGAGCTCGGAAAGGTCGAGGACGCTCATTTTCTCGATTTCAGCCACGAGTTTTTCGAATTTCTCCGGCACAACAACTTCCTTCTTTTCTTCTGACATAGCGTTATACTTATTATTACTTAATTTATGATAAATGTATTAGACTTTCTTTTCTTCGATAGCTTTCAACACCTGGACCAATCCTCGCAGATTACCTCCCAAAACTCTGACGAAACTGGAGATAGGCGCCTGCAGGGTTCCGACCAACTGTGCGCGAAGTTCCTTCTGGCTTGGAAGTTTCGCAAGAGCTTTGATCTCGTTGACCGAGAGCGCCTTATTCCCGAGTGAACCGCCTTCGATAGTAAGAGGAACATCTTTATTGTTTTTCTGAAACTCTGAAATCACTTTCGCCGCCGCCACTTCATCATGAGAAAAAGCGACCCCTACCTGACCATCGAGTTCACGGGCATTGATTTCGATCCCGGCATTCTTCAAAGCGATATTGAGAAGAGTTTTTTTCAATACCTGCCAGCTCGATCCGCTTTTCGCGAGTTCTCTTCGGATAGCCGTCAAATTCTTTACGGTTACACCCTTATAGTTAGCGAAGACCAGAGCCTTGGATTCCTTGGCTTTTTCCGTCACCGCCTTTATAAGGATCTCTTTCTGCTGTTTCGTCTGTTGCATAGTGAGTATTTTATGATGACTTCTCGGGTTGAATAGTTTTCAATGGAAACAAAAATCTGCGGGACTAACCGCAGACTCATAGGATTCTCTTGATGCTATCTTTTCGACTATCATCGAGAGTGTTTTCCTCGTGAGGAGCTTACTGTGCTCGCCAGAGCTTTTCAGCATCGGCGGACATTGCCTCATGTCTACGGAGTATTCATTTGTGCCTCATCAGTGTATCGGGAAAAGGCCTTTTTGTCAACCGATTATGCTTTCGGTTCTTCGACAGGATTCTCTTCCTTCTTCTC
>Ga0134124_10000286_pt1 | contig 44835 bp, 42 predicted proteins | sample KB304_FD_96880 | JGI IMG/M metagenome (GOLD analysis project Ga0134124, IMG submission 96880) | Terrestrial soil microbial communities without Nitrogen fertilizer from Kellogg Biological Station, Michigan, USA - KB3-0-4 | ecosystem: Environmental > Terrestrial > Soil > Unclassified ...
GAGGTCGAGGGCAATGTGCGCACCGACAACGGCATCGTGCTGCTGTCGGCGGCTTTGGCTGACCTTGGCTTGATCGTGGTCCATGAATGGATGGTGCGCTCGCTCATTTCGCAGGGCCGCCTGGTCAGCGTGCTGGGCGACTACACGGTCAACCCCAGGCCAGGCGACGCCGAGCTGTACGCGGTGTATGCCAGCGGCCGCGGCCTTTCGCGCAAGATTCGCGTCTTCGTGGATTTCCTGGTCCAGCTGTTTGGCGCCCAGGAAGCGTCACCTACCGACGTCACCGCCGCGCCGGCCCAACACCCCGACAGATAGACTCCGCTCGATGATTGCGCCGCAAGGCGTCTGAGCCTCGGCAAATACACCGCAGGCGAGGGCCAGCCGACGGCTGGCGTTCAGGCGATCAGTTCAACCAGTTCCCGCACGTGCTTCACGTCGCGGAAATGGCGTAGCACCTGGGTGCACCTCTCGATGTTTGACGGCGATATGCCGGCCAGAGGGCACAAGGTTTTGAATTTCCCTTCCACATCGGACCATTCGATTCCGTTGACCGCGGAGCCGCGAGGGGCATAGACGGTACTGGTGAAGCTGCGGCCGTCACGCGTTTTCACGGTCACTGTGGCTCCCTGCTTGTAGCGTTCCAAGCTTTCAGTGGGTGGTTCACCAATTTCCACCAGGTCGAGCAACCTGCGGATCGCGGGGTCCATGATCTTTTCCGGCGAGGCATGTGCCCAGGTGAATTCACGGTCGACTGCGCCCGCAGCGGCGAAATAGTAGGGACTATGTGCTACGCCGATCAGGTCGGTAGGATGGCGTGGGCCTTTGATCTGGTGAGCATTCGGCCGCGAGCAGACGATGGCCGTGATTTCGCCGGCCGGTACATCGGCCATGCGGGCCGCGTTCGCTGCAGCCTCGCCGATTGCATGGTATGGGTGACCCCCCGGGACCAGCTTGATTGCCATGTCGGTGAGGATTTTCCAGTCTTGGCCCAGCCCGCGAGTGACTTCGGTCACCCGGCCCGAAGCGTGGGCGTCCTGCCCATATGCGAAAAAGAAGCCCCTAGGATGCTCCAGAACGGATTGCTCCACCGTGTAGCCGAGGCCAGCCAACTGCGCCGCCTCGACGCCCAACATCGCCGCCAGTCCGGCGTGGTGCTCGCGTGCCATGCTGGTGTTGGCCGCCGCGAGCAGGCCGGCGATGGAAGTCGCCGCCAGCCCCACCGCATTCGTCATCTGTCTCGAATCGAGCTTAAGCAGCAGGCCCGCAGCCACCGCCCCGCCGAAGATGGCGATCATGCAGCCGTGGAAGCCCTTTTCCCAGATCAGCCCCGGTATCACGCCGGTGTTGATGCGTCCGGCGGCCTCATATCCAAGGGCAACGGCTGCCAGGACCTCCTTGCCACTGGCACCCGTTTTCTCGGCCATGGCGATTGAAGCAACGGCGAGCGTGGTGCCTGGATGGGTGATGTTGCGTAAATCGCTGTCGTCGGAGGCTGCAGCGTCGCTCATGAGCGCGTTGATGCGAGCGGCCGATGGGACCGGCATCCGCGGCGCGGCACCGAACCACGCGCTGGCGTCTCCCGCGCCCCCGCGCTGGACCAGCATGCTGCGCATGATCCGGGAAGACTCCAGGGTGGACCCCATCGCTGCGCTCGCCACGGTGCTGGAAATCAGCATGGCCGCGTAGTCTATGGCTTTGAGTGGGATCTCCTCGTAGCGGGTACTAGTGAGAAATTGTGAAAGTTCGCCGGCCACGGTCATCGGCAAGGGCGCGCTCCTTCAATCCATCTTCACATTGGCAGCCTTGACCCGTTCCCTTTGCTTTTCCCGGTCTATCGTCAGAAACCGAGCGAACTCCTCGGGGGTGTCACCAATTGGAGCGAATCCGAAAGGCTCCACATTCTGTGCCATGAAATCCTGATCCCTCAACACAGCTGCAACATCGTGCGCGATCTTGTTGGCAATATCAGCAGGTAATTTGGCAGGTCCGGACAGGGCGTACATGAACTGAATCGCAGTGTCGCGGTAACCGAGTTCGGTGGTTGTTGGCACATCGGGCATCGAGCGAAGCCGCGCCAGGCCGGTCGTGGCCAAGATGCGCACAAGCTTTTTCCCGATCCAGCCGTCAACGGCTATCGGCGGCAATACAGTGAAATCTATCTCTCCACCCATCAGACCTTGCATGGTGGGCGCCGCACCCTTGTAGGGAACATTCAGGAATTCCACTTTGTCGGCTTTGATCGACAACCAGTTCACTGCGATATGTATGTTGCCACCTACACCGTTGGAGCCGTAGGAGACTCGGCCTGGCTTCGCCTTCGCAGCCGACACCAGTTGCTGCATCGTCCGATACGGACTATCGCTCTTCACGAGATAGAGGAACGAACCTTCAGTGAGGCGTGTGATCGGGGTCAAGTCCTTCACCGGGTCGTACGGCATTTTCGAATAAAGAAACTGGTTTGTTTCCAGGGCGGCTTCGGTCGACATCAGCAAAGTGTAGCCATCCGGCTTGGCCTGAGCGACGGCGACCGCGGCGATCATTTCGACGGCGCCAGGCCTGTTGTCGACGAGCACGGGCTGCTTCCATTTTTCCGCAAGCTTGTCCGCAAGTTTGCGAGCCATGATGTCTCCCGCACCTCCCGCTGCGTAGGGCATCATGATTCGAACCGGAGATTTCGGGCCAGTCCTGTGCCGCAACCGGCTGCACCAATCCCAGCGAGAGCAAGCCAAAGATGGCGTAGATGATTTTCGCAGTTTGCACGATGTCTCCTTGCGAGGTGGGAATTGAGGTTGGATCCAGTTCCAGCAGCAGGAACTGGATCCGTCAGACGGAGGGGTGGGACTCTATAGAGGTCGCCTTAACCGGGCGCGCGCCTTCGGCGCGTGTTGCACCTCGAACCGAGGCGCCGAGCCTCAGTCCAACACCCATTGCAGGTGCTGGGGCTCGAGGAACTCCATGATTCCGTCCTCTCCCCATTCGCGGCCCAGCCCGCTGTGTTTCCAGCCGGCCAACACGCCGTCGATCCTCAGGTTGCCCGTGCCGTTGATGGAGACGGTGCCCGTCCGCATCTTGGCAGCCACCTGCTTGGCTTGATCGAGCGGACCCCAGACCGCGCCACCCAAACCGAGCTCTGAATCGTTGGTGATCGCAATCGCCTCGTCCACCGTGTCATAAGTCATGACGACTCCGACCGGGCCGAACAATTCTTCACGGGAAATCTCCGCCTCGTTGTTCACATTTCCGATTAATGTCGAATTCATGTACCAGCCGCGCGGCAGATCGGGCCTTCCGCCGCCGATCTCGATCCTTGCACCGCTCGCCACAGCGCGCGAAACATAGCCTTCCACTCGCTCACGATGCTTCTCGCTGATGAGCGGGCCGGCCGTGGTTGCGGGGTCCCACGGATCGCCCACCTGGATCTTTGCGTAAGCTTCGCGGCTTGCGTCCATGAAGTCGCCGAACTTCTTTTTCTGTACGAGAACACGGGTTGGCGACATGCAGCCCTGACCGGCATTGCGGAGATAGCGCCCATGAAGGGGCAGGGCGACCTTGGACAGATCGGCGTCCGGCAAGACGATCGCAGCCGATTTGCCTCCAAGTTCCAGCACTGTGCCCTTGAAACTGTCGGCAGCCTGAAGCAATACCTGGCGGCCCACCGCGACTGAGCCTGTGAAGCTGACTTTGTCCACACCCTTGTGCATCGTCAGGGCGCGACTGATGTCTGCGCCGCCGATGACCACGTTCACCACGCCCGGCGGGAAGCCCGCCTCACGGATCAGGTCGCCCAGCATCAGTGTTGCCAGCGGCGTCTGGGGACTGGGCATCAGGACGGTGGTGCATCCGGCACTCAACGCAGCGGCAATTTTCCCGACGGCGATCAAGATGGGAAAGTTGTAGGCGCTGATTGCGGCCACCACCCCGACCGGCTCATAACGGATCACGCTTTCGCTGGCCGGAGGCCCGGCATCTTGTCCGAGAAAACGAGTCCGGTCTTTGGTAGCCGCATTGGCATTGAACCGCAGCATCCGGATGGGGGCGCCAAGTTGCATTGCTTGACAGATCGAAAGCGGGGTACCGACTTCCTCGATCAACGCGGTGCGGAACTGGTCGGCGCGTTCCTCAAGCAGGGCAGCGAGGCGAAGCAACAAATGCTGCCGTTGCTCGGGGTCGCGCCAAATACCGGAATCAAAGGCCCTGCGTGCGGCGGCCACTGCCTGGTCCAGCTGGGCCATCGAGGCTTGCCTGGGGTTTGCCAGGATCTCCTCGGTCGCGGGGTTTTCCACTGGGAGAGGAACACCTTCTCCGTTCACCATCTCGCCATTGATCAGTAGATCCAGGCACCAATTGACTTTGCGACTTTGCGGAGCGGTGTTATTCATTTCGGCGTTCATCCCGGTTTTGTTGCAATTGCATTGACCTAGACATTCGCAGTCAGGTCAATGGACTTGATCTGTATGCATTTCGTCGTTCAGATCCCAAGATAGGCCTTCTGAACCTGCTCGCTTTGGGCAAGCGCGTTGGCGTCGTCCTCCGCGATTACGCGGCCACCTTCGAGGATGTAGGCTCGGTGCGCGATCGATAGGGCGACCTCGGCGTTCTGCTCGACGATCAGGATGTCGACGCCGCTCTTCGCGATTTCCAGAAGGAGGTCCGAAATGCGCTCAACGACGACCGGGGCCAGGCCGATCGTCGGCTCGTCGAGCAACATGACGCGCGGATTGCTCATCAGCGCGCGCGCAACTGCCACCATCTGCTGCTGGCCGCCGCTGAACGTTCCAGCGATCGCGGAAAGCCGGTCGCGCAGATCCGGAAACAGAGTCAGGACACGCTCCATGTCGCGGCGTACGGCGGCGGGATCATTTCGGGTGTAGGCGCCGAGCTCGAAATTTTCCTTTAGGGTCATCGCGCTGAAAAGGCGGCGTCCCTCCGGTACGACCGAGAGGCCCTTCTTGACGAGACGGTCCGGGGTCAGCCCGGTCAGGTCCTCTCCAAACAGTCTCACACTTCCTGCCGTCGGCTTGAGCAGCCCGCAAACGCACTTGATGACGGTCGATTTCCCCGCACCATTGGCGCCGATCATCGTCACGATTTCGCCGCGCCGGACTTCGAGCGAGACGTCAGTGACCGCTGGGACATTGCCGTAGGACGCCGACAGTCCGACGACTTGGAGTGAGGGGGATTCACTTGCCATGGCTGGTCCCGAGATAAGCCGTGATGACTTGTTCATTCATTCGGACCTCGGCGGGAGTACCGGTTGCTAGTTGGCGGCCGTGATGCAGGACGACGATGCGTTCGCAAACCGACATCACCGCCTTCATGTTGTGCTCGACCAGCAAAATCGTGCTGCCGAAATCACGTCGGATCGATCGCAGAATATCCAGAGTCGTCGCAACCTCGGTCTGGTTAAGTCCGGTCAAAGGCTCATCGAGGCAGAGCAGCCGTGGCCGCGTGGCAAATGCAATAGCGATGCTGACGAGCCGTTGAATGCCGTGTGGAAGGGAGCTCGCGATGGTTTCGAGATAAGGCGTGAGCCCGAGAATTGCGGCAGTTTCCTCTACGCGTTTCATGCGTTGCGCGCTCGATGCGCCGGCGAGCCAGTGAACGGTTCCAATAAGGATGTTGTCGCGCACGTTCATGGTGCGCAAATAGCTACCGTGCTGAAACGTCCGCGTTAGACCCAGGCGGCTGATCGTGGTTGGAGACATGCCGTTGCATTTCCGACCGAAAACCTCAAGGGTTCCAGACGATGGCTTGATGAAGCCGCTGATGAGATTGAAGGTGGTGCTCTTTCCGGCTCCGTTGGGCCCGATGAGGCCAAGTATTTCACCCTGTCGAATCTCGAGGTCCAGGTCCGCGACCGCAACAAGGCCTCCGAACCGTCTCGTCAGTCCGGTCGTGCGAAGCAGGATATTGCTTGGGCTTGCCATATTGTCTCTTCCCGCTTAGCGTGCAACCGTGTTGACAAGGTTCGCGGGACGCTTCGCCCAGCGTGCTGGTAAGCACTTGCGCCACGGCAGACCGGCCAGGCCTTGCGGCAGGAACAACATGGCTAGCACGATGGCGCCGCCGTAGACGAACTGCTCGGCGGCTCCCAGGCCTAAGGCAAAACTGCTGATCAGGACCAGGATGATCGCGCCAGCTACGGCGCCGAATATCGACGATTCACCACCAACCTTGACGAAGGCGAGGGCGAAAACGGTAAGCATGAAACCGAAATCGTCAGGACTGATTACATTGTTCACGAAACCATGGAGGCTGCCGGCCACGCCGGCGCAGAAGGAGGCAATTGCAAAACATGCGATCTTCAGAGACAGAACGTTCAATCCTACGGTCCGAGCGATGTCTTCGTTGTCTCGGATGGCGACAAGCACCTTGCCGAAGTCCGATTTCTCAATCACGTAGAGACTGAACAATAGTCCGGTCACCACTGCCATGACTATCGTGGGCATCCAAGGGTCCACGAAGTGCGGCGGAAAGATGCCAACCATTCCCGCTACTCCGCCAATGAAAGCAATTTTCCCAAGCGCGATCCTCACGACCTCCACGAACGCGAAGCCGATCAACATGAAGTATGGGCCCTTGATCCTGAGGGTGACCCAGCCGAACAGGACGCTGATACCAATAACCACCAAGGGGCCAAGAACCATTGCGATCAAGAACGGCCAATGCAAGATGGTTGTGGCAATACCGGCGCCGTAGGCCCCGAGTCCGACAAACGTCGATGTGGCGAAACTGACCTCGCCTATGAGCATGCCGAAACGCAGGCTCGCCGCAATCAACGCCGAGATCGCGACCAAATTGACCAGGCTGGCGGCATAAGGGCCCTTCACCAGGAATGTTGCAGCGATCGCGAAAGCGGCACCGACTGTCCACCAACGGATATGGAGGCTACGCATGAGGAATCAGCCCCCTCGGCCTGAAGAGTAGGACGAAAATAACAATGACGAACATCGCGATGGTGGCGGTCGAGGCATCGAAGAAGTAGCCGCCAACCGCCTCGATGACGCCGATGAAGAGAGCCCCAACGATGGCGCCAGGCACGCTGCCCATTCCGCCCACGACGACCGCGACGAACGACTTCATCAGGTAGTCCGTGCCCATGGTCGGCGTCACGATGGATACTGGCGCGATGAGCACCCCTGCGAGAGACGCCATCAGCGCCGCAAGCAGGAAGCCAATCAGCGCGAGCCCGTGGTATGGGATGCCTTGGAGCATGGCCGCCTCGTGATCGGCCGCCACAGCACGCAGCGCTTTCCCGAGCTTTGTAGCCGACAGGGCCCAGTACAAGCCACCTGTCAACAGCGCCGCAACTACACACAGCACGAGGCGCTGAGTCGTGAGGACAGCGCCCAGGATCGTCACGTTCCCTTCGATGATCGGGGGCATCGATCGGACACCACCGCCGAACGACTCGAGAAAAACGCCGTCCAGGACCAGCGCCAACCCCATCGTGAGGATGAAGCCACCTTCCAGGTCACGCAGGAAACGAGCGATCCCGAACTTGTACACGATGAGCGCGAGGAACAATGAAACCAGAATCCCGGCCGCGGCGGCAATCAGGTATGCGGACTGGATGGTCAAACCTGTGGCGACGACCTTCGGAACCAGCACGCCGACCATCAGCGCAGATACCGCGAAAAAGTGACCATGCACGAAATTGACGACGCGCATGATTCCGAAGACCAAAGTGAGTCCGAGTGAAAAGAGAATGTAGACGGCGCCGATCTGCAGCGTCGTCACAAGCAACTGCAGTGCAGTCTGCATGATGGACTCCTGTTGGCCGAAGGATATCGAGTTGAACTACTTCCCGCGCCCTGCGCGCGGACGCTCCGATCAGTACTTCGGTGTGATCTTCGCCCGCTCGACAACCTTCCCGTTGACGATCTGCGTGATGTAGACGGGTTGCATTGGCTGTATGGCCGAACCGTAGGCCTCCTTGCCGCCGAAGCCGACGTTGTCTTCGTAGAAGCTCTTGTACCGAACAGTTGGCATGATGGCCGCAATGGCTTTCGGTTCGAGGCTCTGCGCCTTCTCGGCCCCCGCCTTCAGCATGTAGACCGCGTCATAACAAGGGTTTGTGGCGATGCTCAGTGACTCACCGATCAAGGGTTTCGCCTCCTCGTTCAGCTTTCGCTGATGCTCGGTGACGCTTGGCCCGTCGAAGGTCATGGCGGCCCCCATGTAGATGCCTTCCGCCGCGGCTCCGCCAGTGGCGACAATGCCTTCGGCGGCGGTCCCGTCGGTGGCAAGCTTGATTCCCTTGTACCCGAGGACGGCGAGCTCTTTGAAAACCGCTCCGACAACGGACGGCGGCGGCGAAGCCAGATCAACGATGTCCGGTTTAAGGGCTGCCAGTCGCTGCGCAGCCGGTTGGAACTCAGTCGTGCCGTGCACATAGAAGTCGCTTGTCAGCACCTTCACGCCTGCCTTTTCCCACAGCGCACGAACAACCTCTTCCGCTCCGTGGCCATTTGCGTCGTCAACATTGAACAGCGCTATCGTCTTGGCCTGGGGATAAGCCTTGGTCACGTACTGGACCATGGCCGGGACTACCTCTATCGGTGAAACAATGTCCGAAAAAGTCAGCGGGAAGTTCGGTCCCTTGCCGCTCTTGGTCCAGGCCTGGCTGAACAGGAGGACTCCCTGACGCTCGGTTAATGATTGCGCCGCCAAGATAGGGGCGCTTCCGACCGCGCACATGTACTTCACGCCGTCGCGGTTCAGCAGCGTCTGCGCAACCTTCGTGCCTTCGGCGGCCGTGTACTTGTTGTCATAGGCGATGCATTCGACGTTATAGCTTTTGCCCTTGACCTTGATACCGCCCGCGTCCTTGATTTCCTTGGCCGCCGCCTTGCACATGAACTCGGAGCCTTTACCCCAGGGCGCACCTGCTCCCGAAAGCGGCGCGGAAATCCCGAACTTGATCGTTTCCTGGGCATTCGCTGCTAGGGCGGCTGCGGAAGCCACCGCGAGAAATCCATATTTCATGACTGACTTCATTCTTGTCTCCTTTTGACGTAATACTAGTGGCGTTCCGCGAGAGCCGGTCGTGCGTGTCGGTCTTGCCGCAGGCCGAGGCCCAACCTTCTAGCGGATACGAGGTGGCGCTGATATGGCTCTTGCCGGGGCCTTTTGCGCTCAAGAGGACGTCACCAATGTGAAATGCTCCATCTTCGGCGGCTGAGCGAAAAACGGAGTGACCATGGAGCGCCAGACCTGGCGCTCGGGGGTGTTGATGTAGGTGACCATATGGTCTTCCACCGAAGCCCACAGAACCTGCATGACGTAGCGCTCGGGCGACTCGACGCCCTTGTGCAACATGTACCCAGTCACCCCCTTGGCTTTGGCAGTGATCGTTCGCAGGGCCCGCCCGATGGCCTCCTCGAAGGCAACCTGCTCGCCGGAACGAATCTGGATGTCTGCGATTTCCAAGAACACGTCATGCTCCTTCATCGGGGTTGCCGGCTAACCTGCGACGAAGCCGGATGCTTGGCTTCATCGATCGCGACAACGTGTCGGTGTCATCGAATCAGACGGACGATAAGAGTGGCAGCAGAAACGAGCAATATGCTCGCGCAGCAAGGACCTTTGCGTTGCGCGGAAAGCTTGAAACTTGGAAAGCTTCCAGTGGGCAAGCATCAATCGCACACTGCAGGCAACTCCGCGATGCGGCGCCAATTGTCGAATGTTTCGTCGCCCAGAGATTCGATCAACGTCTTGAGCGCGCGAATCGCAGGGTATTCTCCATTGGCATGTGAAACCATCTCGACAGCCAGGCCCAGATCCTTGCGCATGATCGCTGCAATCCCGGCATACGCGTTTCGATCGTGTGCCAACTCGGCATAACCTGCCTGCGGACCATCGGGATCCTTGGAGCGGATACATCTCCCTGAGCAGGCCTCCAGCACGCGCGAGACGCGAGCGGAATCCAGGCCGCGCTCGATGGCAAGCCGGTAGGCCTCGCCTGCGATGACCGCAATGGAACAGCCGAGAACATTGTTGATGATCTTCGTCGACTGAGCAGTGCCTAGGCGGCCACAATGGATCTGCTGTGTTCCGAGATTGGCGAAGACAGGCTTGACCGCCTCGATGTCTTGTTCATCGCCGCCCGTCAGGATAGTGAGCTTTCCCTGCTCGGCGCCACGCACGCCTCCGCTGATCGGCGCGTCAATCATTCGAACAGTCGACGGCAACTGCCGCGAAATGTCTTCCAGAACTTCCGCGGAAACCGTGCTCATCACCGCGAGGACCGGCGGTCTCTGTGCGATGACTCCGGCCAGCACGCCGCGCTCGCCCAGGATCACTTCGCGCACCTGTTCGGGCGTGGCCACGAGAATAAGGACGACGTCGGCGCCGGCACAGTCCGCTGGCTTTGGCGCGACGCTGGCCCCAATTCCGACGAACGCGGCCATGGCGGCCGCGTTCCTATCGCACACGGTGAGCTCGAAGCCCGCCGCCCGAACACGCCGTGCCATCGGAGCACCCATGGCGCCAATGCCGATGACGGCCACCGATCGGATCATCATAGAAATTCCTTCCGCGACGGTGCGCAGGCACGTCGATAAAGAGCGGATTCTAGGAATCGTTGCGGCCCCGCGCATCGAGCTTCGATGGCAAGCTGCTTTGCGCTGTCCGGAAAGGTCCGATCCACCTGGGGAAGCCGACCCTGTGATGGCGCCCGGTTGGTCCGCTTCTGAATCCCACCGCACGGTGCAGCCATCGATTCCCAGATGCGATCGGGGTTTGCGAATTTCGGAAAACACCTTCCCTTTCATGCGCATTGATCAATGGAAGCAGCCTCTCTAGACTCCAGGCCGGCCGCACTGGCTAGTGCAGGAGCGAAAATGAAACATACAAACGGGCGTGACCTCACGCAGTTTGACCAGGTCTTCCACGACCCGTCGGTACCGAAACGGCTGCAGCAGATCGCGCCGAGTTCTTTTGCTGCTGCTTCCCGTTACTGGCGAACGATTCTCACCGGCGAACACCTTTCTCCGCGAATGAAGGAGCTCGTCCTTGTCGCCCTGCATGCCTCCGTGACGTCGCTCGACTCCGAGGCGATCCGACGCCACGTCGACCGCGCCTTGACTGCAGGCGCCACAAAGGAAGACGTGCTGGACGTCCTCCTTTCGATCGTCGGGGTGGCAAACCACGCCCTGTATTCCGCGGTTCCGGTCCTGATCGGCGAGCTCAAGGCTGCAGGACGCGAAGACGCGGAACTGCCCGGGTGGTCGCCTGAGGCCGAAGCCGTAAAGAACGACTTCATCAAGACGCGGGGATTCTGGAATGAGCAGCGAGACGTGCTCGCTCGGCTCATGCCAGCCTACTTCGGTGCGCTGTCGCAAGCGTCGATGGAGCCTTGGAAGAACGGCGTGCTTAGCCCCAAGGAACGGGAGTTGATCTACATCGCGATCGACTGCTCTCCGACGCACTCCTACGGCCCTGGTCTGGCTATGCACATTCGCCACGCGCTACAGCACGGCGCCAGCCGCGACGAGGTTCTGACGATCTTCCAGCTCGCCGCGTTGATGGGGCTGGAGGGGTACATCCTCGGGGCAGAGGAATTGCTTCGAACGGACTGAATATTGAAGCGGGATGCATCCGCCTGCGAAAGGGCCGTGGCCTAGCCCTAACCTGCTTAAGGCAGGCGTTACGCTCTGCCTCTGTTATTGAGATATCCGCTACCAACGCTAGGAACAACGATGAATAAGGAACTGTTTGAAAAGGGCTTGGCCGTGCGCCGTGCCGTGGCCGGGGAACGTCTTGTCGACGAGGCGCTGAAGAACGCCGATGATTTCAGCATGCCGATGCAGGAGCTGGTAACCGAGTTCTGCTGGGGCGCAGTCTGGACCCGCCCCGGGCTGGACCGCCGCAGCCGCAGCATTCTCAACCTTGGCATGCTCGGGGCGCTCAACCGTCCGGACGAACTTGCAGGCCACATACGCGCTGCGATCACGAACGGCGTGACGAAAGATGAGGTCCGCGAGTGCTTGTTGCAGGTGGCTGTCTATGCGGGCATGCCGGCCGGCATGGGCTCCTTCAAGGTCGCGCGCAAGGTTTTCGAGGAAATGGGAATCTGACAACGTAGGCTGCTTGGAAGGAATTTCGATCGATCGTGGAGCGGCAAAAGATGGGTGATACCGGATCCAAATTGAGCGTGGTGATTGGGGGAGGCAACGGCATCGGGGCGGCGTGCTGCCGACTGATGGCGGAGCGGGGTTGGCGAGTGGCAGTCGTTGACCTGGATCCGGCGGCAGCGACAGCGGTCGCCAAGGAGATCGGCGGCTCCGGCTACAGCGTAGATATGAGTAACCTGGATGCACTTGAGCAACTGGCCGCCGACATAGAGCGGGAGCATGGTCCGGTTCATTCCCTGGTGGTGTGCGCAGCTGTTTTCCAGGAGCGGTATGCGCCGGAAGAGTTTCCCATGGAACTGTTCCGCAGGATTCTGCAGGTGAACGTCGAAGGAACCTTCAATGCGAACCGCGCTTTCGGCAAGCGGATGGTGAAAGCAAGGCATGGCAGCATCGTCAACATTGGGTCAACGCTGGCTCATGGATCGGGACCGCAGCACGCGTATGGGCCCAGCAAGGCGGCCATCGTGAATTTGACGAAGTGCCTTGCAGGCCAGTGGGGTAGGGCAGGCGTGCGAGTCAATTCCGTATCTCCTGGCGCCACCCTTGTTCCTCGTGTCTTGTCTCGGCCGCCCGGACGTTATGCCAAGGACGCGGAGTCCCAAATGGCCTTGGGTCGCCGCGTCGAACCCAATGAAGTAGCCGAAGGCGTGGAGTTCCTCGCGTCTGATCGTGCTTCCGCCATCACTGGAGTGGACTTATTGATAGACGCGGGTTGGCTTACTGCCAGCACTTGGGGACTCTACGGCGGCGTTCCTGTTGCCGACGGCCCTGGCTCATGACTCGAAGTTTCAATCGCATGGCCCTCATCGATCAAGATAGCGACGACACAGTGCGCCTGTCCGTCGAGGACGCGAGCGAGCTGGCCGTCGAGGTTCTGAGCAAACTCGGCTACACGGGTGAAGAAGCAAAGATCGTTACCGCGCACTTGGTAAGCAATGCGATGAGCGGCTATACGTTTGCCGGGCTGCCGCGGATTCTGGCGATTGCGGACAGTCCTGAATTGAAGAAGCCGCGCCGCCCTGTGACGGTCATCCACGAAACGCCGATTTCGGCGCTACTCGATGGAGGCAACCATGTCGGCTACATTTCCGTCGCCCGGGCCGTCGAGGTCACCGTGGAGAAAGCGCGCCAATCGGGCGTGGCGGTGGTAGGCGTGTCCAACAGCTGGTTCAGCGGGCGCAACGCGTATTACCTGGAGAAGATCGCTCGGGCTGGGTTCGTCGGCATTCATACGGTTAGCAGTCCAGCGGTTGTGGTGCCGATCGGCGCTAGGCGACCTGCCTTGGGGACCAACCCCATTGCGTTCGCATTGCCGGGGGAGGAGCATCCTTTCATCTTCGACATGGGAACGGCTTCCACGATGCACGGTGAGTTGTTGCTCAAGGCGTTTCTCGACGAGGACTTCCCCGACGTGGTCGGCGTAGACGACGCCGGCCTGCCGACGCGGCGTGCAAAGGCCATCGTCGACGGCGGAATTCTTCCTTTCGGCGGGCACAAAGGCTACGGATTGTCGGTGGCCATCCAGGCGCTCGGGCTGCTCGCCGGTGCGAAGAGACGCAACGGGCAAGTGAGCGACTTTGGCTTCCTGTTCATCGCATTCGATCCCGGACTCCTGATGCCGCCACAGGAGTTCAAAGCCCAACTCGCGGAGCTGTTTGCGTTCATCAAGTCACGGCCGCGCCAGGACGGAGTCGAGGAAATCCGCATTCCGTCTGAGCGTGCCTTTCGCGAACGCGAATTGCGCCGCGAACAGGGGATCCTGGTGCCTCGGCAGGTGTATGGGCGGCTGAATGCGATATTGAGCGGGCAGCAATGAACGCAGCCGTGCGGCGGTCAACGCGTCCTTTGTGGCAATGAGCTCCGCTTTCAATGCTGCGAGGGACAGCTCGTTTCGATTCCCATGAAGCTGCGTCAGCTGCAATGTTTTTGCGCTGTGGCGGAAACGGGCTTCAACATCTCCCGCGCCTCGTCGGTCCTGCACGCGACTCAGCCCGCCATAGGCAAGCAATTGCGGCAACTGGAGGAGGAGCTCGGTGTCGATCTGCTTGTGCGCCAAGGCGGGCGGGTGCTGGGCTTGACGGATGCAGGGGAACGCGCATTGCTCTGGGCCCGGCGCACTCTCCAGTGCTCGGATAACCTCCGGATCACAGTGCAGGAGAGCAGTGGCGACACGGGCGGCAACATTGAGCTGGCAACAAACCATACACATGCCAAGTATGTGCTGGTGCCTGCCATAGTTGCGTTCACCCGGCGCTTTCCGAAAGTTCGCATCGGACTGCAGCAGGGCTCACCGGAGCAGGTGGCAGAGTTGGTCCGCGACGGGAAGGCATTGGCCGGCATATCGCATGTGCCTCCGCATCTTCCGAAAGAGCTCGTCGCCGTTCCTTTCCTTTCTTCGCGTCAGTTGCTCTGCACGCCAGTGGGCCATCCATTGCTCAAGGAGAAGGAACTCACGCTGGCGAAGCTGGCAGCGTATCCGCTGATCGTCCAGAGCCCCGCGCAGGTGCTGGGCGCGCGAGTCGTGGGAAAGTTTCGGGACGCCGGCCTCCAGGTGAACCTCGCGGTGCAGGCGTTGGATTCGGATGTGAAGAAGGCATACGTCGCTGCCGGTCTCGGCATCGCAATCATCCCGGCTTTCAACTACTCGGCCAAGCGCGACCGCGGGTTGCGCGTGCGTGATGTCGATCACCTGTTCGGTCCTACCCCTTCCGCCGTGTTGCTACGGCGAAGGAGCTATTTGCCTAGATATGTTTACGACTTCTTCGAGCAACTCGATCCCGCACTCGAACGTACCCGCGTCGAGTCGTTGATCTTCCAGGACAAGTAGCGGGCTGCGAGGCTCGGCCTGACGATCAACCTGCGGCCCCCTGCGGCTGCGCCCTTGGCGCGCGGTCCAGCGCGATGATCAAGTCCGCGGCACGCCAAGCCATCGCCGCCACGGGACCGTAGGTGTTGCCGGCAACCAGGCTTGGTGCGATCGAGAGATCAACGACGTGTAGGTTCCGCACGCCACGGACGCGGGTTTTGGGATCGACCACGGATGCAGGATCGGCGCCCATGCGGCACGTGCCGACTGCATGGAAGACCGGCCCGCCCAGGCGTTGAATGGAATCGAGGATCTGCTCGTTGGTCTGCAAGTGGGCGCCAGGGCGGGTTTCTTCCAGGGCGAAACCCGCGAGCGGTGGTGTCGCCACCATCCTGCGAGCAAAGCGTATCGAATCCACCAATTCACGGCGATCCTCGGCATCCGCGAACGCATCGAAGATCACCTTGGGGCCGATCGTCGGATTCCGGGACTCGATCCGCACCTGTCCCTTCGAGCGAGGCCGAATAGGATACGTACATATCATGAAGCCCGGAGCCTTCTCCACAGTCCTCGTGCGATGCGAAGAGTCGACGAAGGAGTGGGGCCCGAAGAAGAACTGGGCATTCGGACGGTCGACGTCTGGCCGCGTCTTGAAGAAACCCGTCACCTCGAAGATCGCGTTGGCCAGGGGGCCAGACCGGGTCAGGTAGTACTGCACTCCGCTCAGAACCGCTCCGAAGCCTCGATAACGCCAGTTGTTGGAAAAGTCCTTGGCACGCCACTGCATGTTGAGACAGGTATGCTCGAGCATGTTCTCGCCGACGTCGGGGCTGGCAGCCACTACGGAAATCCCGTAACGCGCCAAGAGGTCGGGAGGACCAATGCCCGACCGCTGCAGAATCGCCGGGGAGGCCAGGGTCCCCGCGCTAAGGATGATCCTGTTGCCGAAGAACCGTGTGGCCTTGCCACCCATGACGCACTCGACTGCAATGGCCTTGTCGCCGTCAAAAATGACGCGATCGACCAACGCACCGGTCCGGATCACCAGGTTTTGACGCTGCTGCGCTGGACGGAGAAACGCCACAGCGGCGCTCTGTCGCTTGCCCTTGTAGATCGTACGCGGCGCATAGCCGATCTTCTCCCGATCATCGGGTTCGTTGATGTCCTCCTGGCACTCCAGGCCGAGCGCCTTGCCGGCGGAGATCGCCGCCTTCAGAAGCGTCTCGTCGCCGCTGTCTCCTAGGTAGGTAGTGACCCTCTGAAGGCCATCGTTGCCGCGGGTTTCGGTGGGTTTGAGATTGTGGTGCTCCAATGCCTTGAAGGCCGCACCGATGTGGGCCCAGCTCCAGTCATCGCTTGTCCGGGCGGCTAGATCGTCATAGTCTTGCGGCTGGCCGCGCACGTAGACGAGTCCGTTAATCGCAGAGCTCCCTCCAAGAGCGCGGCCTCTCATCCACTGCTGCGCGCGTTCGACGCTATCCGGATGACGATACATGTCAAACGACCACATGTAGCCCGAGAGACTGCGGACCTTTCCGATCCCTTTGGGCATATGGATGAAAGGATGTCTGTCCTTCGGACCGCTTTCGAGCAGCAAGACCCGCTTGTCTGGGTCTTCCGAAAGTCTGTTGGCGAGGACACAACCGGCTGGACCAGCACCGACGATAACGTAGTCGAATTTTTCCATGACTTCATGGGTCTGTTGGTACGGCCCGTGTCATCAGGGGAATGATAGGTGCCGATTCATGAGCGTCTCCACGCACCAATGACAAAGGAGCATTGCGCGCAGTGCAAAGCTTGCTTGAAGTTTCCGAATTGCCGAGTGCAGGGCCAGGTCAAGTCAGCTCATCCCAGGGAACATGCCGGCATCTGCCATTCCGATTGGTACCAGCGGTGTGAGAAAAACGAACTGGACCGCATGCGCGACCGCTGCGACCATCACGGACAGTGCAAACGTCCCACAGGAGATTCCGTGACCCACACAACCGAAGCCGAAAGGCCGGGCGCTGCTTCGCGCGCTGACAGCGATGTCGCATTGCCTCTGGCAGGCCTGAAGGTCATCGACCTTTCGATCGCGCGTGCAGGCCCCACCTGCGTGCGTCACCTGGCCGACTGGGGTGCCGACGTGATCCGGGTCGACCAGCCGCCATCTCGTCCTGGTGTTCCGGCCAGCGAGGACGTCACGGGCAAACAACATGGCTCGGACTACCAGAATCTGCATCGCAACAAGCGGTCGCTGCGGCTCAACCTGAAGGATTCCTCGGGCCGCGCCGTATTCCTCGACCTGGTGAAGACAGCCGACGTGGTGGTCGAGAACATGCGTCCCGCGGTCAAGGACCGGTTGGGCATCGCCTACGAGGACTTGTGCAAGATCAATCCCCGTCTCATCTACGGCAGCATCAGCGGATTCGGGCAAGTCGGGCCATACCGCGATCGGCCGGGAGTCGACCAAATCGCGCAGGGAATGTCCGGTCTCATGTCCGTGACGGGAATCCCGGGAGGTATCCCACTGCGCACCGGAATCGCGGTGGGTGATCTCACCGCCGGCAACATGCTGGCCCTGAACATCATGATGGCGCTGTACGAACGCCAGCGCACAGGCCGGGGGCGCTGGGTTCATACCAGCCTGCTGGAGAGCCTGTTGTTCATGATGGATTTCCAGGCCACGCGCTGGCTGGTGGACAAGACGGTGCCGCGCAGCGTCGGCAACGAGCATCCCACCCTAGTCCCGACCGACGTGTTCCCCACTCTGGACGGCCACATCAACCTGGCGGCCCCGACTTCCAGGATGTGGCCCAAGTTGTGCGAGGTGATGGACCGTCCGGAATGGGCGCAGAACAAGGAGTGGAGCACGCAGGACGGCCGATTTGCGCATCGAGCTGATATCAATGCGGCAATCGCGCAGGTTACCCGCACGAAGACGTCCCGCATCTGGGTCGAGACACTGAATCCAATTGGGATTCCGTGCGGACCCATCTACACGATGAATCAGGTGTTCGCGGATGAGCAGGTCAAGCTGCTCGACATGGCCACGCCTGTGGAACACCCGCAGCTCGGGCCGCTGCACCTGCTCGCATCTCCCCTGAATTTCGAGGGCGTGCCAAGGAGAATTCGCCGCGCTACACCAGATGCCGGCGCCAATGGGGATGCGATCCTGCGGGAACTCGGATACACGCAAGAGAAGATCGCTGCTCTGCAGGCCGGTGGCATTTGCTGAGTTTCTAAAAGGAACGGAGACATCAAATGAAGGCATTGTTTCGAAAATTGATTTTCGCCACCACAGTCGTGGTCGCCGCGGCGTCGGGCATGGCTGCCGAGCCCTTTCCCAGCCGCCCCATAAAGATCGTTACGAATACCGCTCCCGGCGGACAGCTCGACGTCTACGCGCGTGTCATGGCGCAGGAAATGTCGAAAAACCTCGCCCAACCCGTGATCGTGGAGAACCGCGCCGGAGCCGATGGCCTGATCGGCATCCGCTACGTCAAAGCGGCGCCCGCCGATGGTTACACCATCCTGGCTGCTTCCAATACATTCGCGCAGAATCCCGCGCTCAAAAGCGACGCCGGCTACGATGTTGTCAAGGATTTCGTCGGTGTCGGCATGATCAGCCAATCCCCGCTGATCATGGTCACAGCGGTATCGCACTCCGAGACGACGGTGGCTGACGTGATTGCCAACGCCAAGGCCAATCCTGACAAACTGACGTTCTCGTCTGGCGGAGTGGGAACAAGCACCCATATGGCCGCCGCGCTGTTCGTCTTGCACGCCGGGGTCAAGATGCTGCACGTGCCCTACAGGGGCAACGCGGCTGGCTTGGCCGACGTGCTGGCCGGGCGGATCAACGTCAACTTCGATGGAGCCAGTACGGTGATTCCGCAGGTCCAGGCCGGCAAAGTGCGCGCTCTTGGGGTGACGACAGCCAGGCGTTCGCCATCGTTCCCGGACATTCCGACGCTGGCCGAACAGGGCTTGCCGGGCTACGATTTCCAAAACTTCTTCGGGCTGCTCGTGCCCGCCGCGACACCGAAGAATGTGCTGCAACGCCTCAACCAGGCGCTGCGCGCAGCGCAGAGCAGCGACGCCGCGCGCGAACGCTTCCGCCGTGACGGCGCCGAGCCACGGCCGACTACATCCGAAGAGTTCACGTCTTTCCTGAAGGACTACGAGCGAAACATCGTAAAGGTCGCACGGGAACTGGAATTGCAAAAGGACTGACGGTGCCGCATACGCAATCAGTCGCCACATGGGCTCGACAGACATGAGCGAGGCAAGCGAAGCAGCGGAAATCCAGGTGACGCGGACGGGTGGGGTAGCTCGGATCATCGTGTCGAATCCGGCAAAGCGCAACGCGCTCAGCCTCGCATTGAAGCACAGTTGCTTGAGACTTTCCAGAAAGTCGATCTGGACTCCGCAACGCGCTGCATCGTGGTGACCGGCGCCGGCGCCCGGTCATTCATCTTTGGCGCGGACATTTCCGAATTCGAGAAGCACCGATTCGACGTGAAGTCCGAAGCCGAGTACATGACGATCACGAATGCGGCAGTGATGGCGCCGGCGCGAGCTTCCAAGCCAGTGATCGCATGCATCCGCGGCGCATGCGCCGGCGGCGGGCTCCAGTTCGCCGTCAATTGCGACATCCGCATCGCGGTGCGCAGCGCGTTTTTTGTCATGCCCGCGGCTCGTCTGGGCCTTGGCTACGCCTACCCCCTGATCTCTAATTTCGTTTCACTGCTCGGCAGGGGACGCGTCGCCGACCTGTTCATGAGTGCACGTCGGGTCGGCGTCGACGAAGCCCTCGCAATCGGACTGGTGGAACAGGTCGTCGCAGATGACGAACTGGAAAGTGCTGTCTCAAGCTATGCCGCAAACGTCGCCGACAACGCACCGCTCGCACTCAGGGCAGTGAAAGAGTCAATCAGGCATATAGCGCGGACCGCTTCAACCGACAATCCGAACGAGATCCAGCACCTCCTGGACGCGTGTGTCTCGAGCCGGGATGTGATCGAAGGGCGAACCGCCTTCCTCGAAAAAGAAAACCATCATTCGAAGGAAGGTAGAGCCTGTGGCCACGTCGGCAACGGGTACCGGGCCTGTGTCATAGAAGGTGGTTGACCAGGCGCGCCCGGAGCCTGTTGCGGCAGCGGCTACTCACCAAGCTTGAGACTACGGACCGTCGATCTTGGCTGCCGAGGGGCCCGTGCCATATACCATGACGCCAGGACCGCCCATGGAGGCGGTCTCGTTCATGGCGCTCGAACTCGACATGGGCTTGCCAGTTGTCATGCCGGAACAGGCGACCAGCATGCCTATGATTACCGCGACAAACGTGAGTCTGATCATGAAGAATCCTTTCAATGGTCCTACTTCAAGATCCCACCGCTACTGACGCCGCACCTGGGATAGGCGAGAGGATAGGCGGCCTCCAACGCATCGGTTTGTAGGACAACGCGCCATTTCGATGAGCTTCAGCTGCATCACCGGACAGGACAGGAAGGGAGTGCCTCAGGCCAACGTCGAGCAGCACCCAAGCCGCTCTCCCACTGGGCTTTGTCTGTCTTCGGCCGCCGGCCGAATCCGCAGCGGCCCGGCTGCCATGCCCATCGGTATCAGCAGTAGTCGAAAAAGTTACTGGACGGCTCGCCGCCGCGGCTGCAATCATGCCGCCGCATCGATGTACTGACCCGCTCAACGAACCATTGGAGACTCTATGCAACATTCACCGACGAGCCGGCTGGATCGCGCCCAGGGGATTGTCAATCGCAGAACGGTATTGAAGGCCGGCGCCGCCATGGGGGTGGCCGCATCGTTTTGCAGCCCCGCTAGGACTCAGTCCTCCGGCGCGGTTGTTGAGACCACCTCCGGCAAGGTTCGCGGCACAACAGACAACGGTGCCCAAGTCTTCAAGGGGATTCCGTATGGTGCGTCGACGGCAGGCCCGAACCGGTTCCTGCCACCGCAACCCGTGCAGTCGTGGGCTGGCGTTCGCGATGCTGTCCAGTTCGGCTACTCCGCACCGCAGGGGCCGGTCGCGTTCGATTTGCTGTACTGGTACGGACGTATCGAGCCGATCAGCGAAGATTGTCTTACCCTGAACGTATTCGCTCCGGCTGCAAGCACGGTTGCCCGCAAGCCGGTGATGGTGTGGCTGCATGGCGGCGGCTGGACAGTTTTCGCGGGCACTTCTCCTGCCTTTCACGGGAGCAACCTGGCCAAGCTTGGCGACGTCGTTGTCGTGACGATCAATCACAGGCTCAACCTGTTCGGCTATCTCAAGCTCGACGATACCGATGCACGCTTCGCTGACTCCGGCAACACCGGCGTGCTGGACATGGTGGCCGCACTACGATGGGTTCGTGACAATGTGGTTGCATTCGGCGGCGACCCGGCCAATGTGACAATTTTCGGCCAGTCTGGCGGAGGCGGCAAAGTGAGCGCCCTCATGGCGGCACCGAGCGCCAAAGGGCTCTTCCATAAAGTCATTGCCCAGAGTTGCAGTGGAAGCTTGCTCCATACCGGGCAGGAGGAGGCTGCGGCAATGGCGCACCGCCTGGCCGGGCAATTGGCCTTGCCGCGCCTGACCGGCGAGGCGCTGCAGGCCGTGCCCATGGATCGTCTGGTGGCGGCGTTTGTTGCGGCGCCTGTTCCCTACCGTCCGATTCTGGACGGCCGCACCTTTGCGAGAAACCCCTTCGATCCGGATGCTCCGCCGATGTCGGCGGACGTTCCGTTCATGGTTGGCAACGTCGCGTCCGAAACGCGTTTGATCATGGCGTCGGACCGGAAGAACTTCTCGCTCGAACTGGACGAGGTGCAACGGCGGGTCGCGCGTTTTCTGCAAATAGATGCGGCCGAGGCTGGCCGCATTATGGATGCCTACAGAACAGCCGATCCCAAGGCTTCGGCGAGCGACGTGTTGGGAGCGATCAGCACCGACTACGCCTATATCCGCAACACCAGGCGAGAGGCGCAGTTGCAAGCGGCGGCCGGTAGGGCGCCGGTTTACGCTTACCTCTTCAACTGGCGGACCCCCGCGTTCGATGGTTTGCTGCATTCGCCGCACACCGTGGAAGTTCCATTCGTGTTCGGCACCCCGCACGAAGCGGCCGACGTGGTTGGAAGCAGTCCAGATCACGCGCCCTTGACGAAGATGATGATCGCCACTTGGTCGGCGTTCGCGCACACGGGCGCCCCCAACAACCCAAGCATTCCGATATGGCCCCGCTATGACGAAAAGGATCGCTCGACGATGATGCTCAGCATGAGGAGCCACGTCGAACGCGACCCTGGTGGCCAGGCACGCGCGTCTCTTGATCGCCTGCCGTTCTACGAGTATAGGATGCCTCAGAACTACGCGCGGGCTTGAGCTTGAGATGCCGCGCCCCCGCCCTTGTGATTGCGGCAGGGCTTCGAGATCGAAACGAACGGGAAATGCATCCCCCCGAACCGGAAACAGTCACGCGATCCGGCGCACCGGTGATAGCGGCGCAAATAGTCGAACGGCCAATACTGCGCATTTTGTCGTCGGGCAGGGGGTGCATGCGCTGAGGCTTTTGATGATAGAAATTTTCTCCTGTGACCTGTGCAGCGGCATCATCGCATGCTGTCAGCCAAGGCTGGGTGAATGCCCCTTCGCGGCGGGCCAGTGCCGGGCGACTCCCATCGCCAGGATCAGGTCGTGCCTTTGCTGGCGGAATAGGCCCTGCGAGCCACTCCACAGCCAAGACCGCCTGTTGAACTGGCAATACAGATGCGCCTCCTCATCCCAAAATCTTGCGCGCTGCGCTCCAAGGAAGTGACCGCTTCCAGCCCGTAGTCACTTTCAAAGAAGCGGCAAGCAAAGGGAGCAACTGGTCAACCTCGGCACGTTCGGAGGCACTGTGCGTGCCGCCACAGCCTCTTCCGACGCCCAGCCGTCGATGATGTAGAAGGCGTCCGCCTCTTCGCCTTGCTGGTAGACGTCGTAGTAGAGGCATCCTTCCTCGGCGCGTGCGGGACCAACGAGTTCCAGCAGGAGTTTCTTGACTTTCTGGCGATCCGCAGGCTTGCTGCGTACGTCGCAAATGATGTGGTTTTCTTCCGCTTTGTCGGACTGCTTATTCATAACGACTGCTTCAGTTCTTGCCTGCATAAACGCGCGTCCTTCCGTGGTCTGTCCATCAACTTGTCCCTCGCGAATAACCAGGTGGCCACTGCGACTCAGCGATTGACCGTTTTCATCATCTGGGCGTTGTAACGGGCTCCTCGCACCGGATTCTTGGCCAGCAAGTCGCCGATCTGGCGCAGGTCGTCTGTGGTGAGCTCGACCTCGGCGCCGCCGAGGTTCTCTTGCGGGCGATGCGATCTCGTGGTTCCAGGGATGGCACGGTGGCCTTCTTGCGCGTCGCCACCTGTCCGATAAGGTTGACCAGGTTGTGATTTGCCTCACGTGCCTCGTCGGCAAAGCGGGGTAGGGTGTTAGGAACATCACCGCTGGCAAACGTCGATGGGAAGCACAAGCGGATATCAGCGGCCTTTGACCAGTCCGATTTAGCGGTCGTTGCGCGCCATGCCCTGCCTTCGACTGCGCCATGAAGGATGCCTGGAAGCCGACCTGTCCGAGCGGTTCCCGCCTAGGCGGTCTATGAGTTATTGCAGGTTTCGGCAAGGACCTGTGCACTGCGCCCCATTGATGCACAGAAGTCTGCCTTCTATTGTTGGTCCCGTATGGAAGTGTCGAACCAATGCGGAAAACGCATGCGATCCGGCATACGCAAACATGAGGTACCAACATGGCTCTTCTTCGACAAACTCTGGCGGAATGCAGGATCGCGCACGGTGAATGGACGCTGTTGGAGGCGAACTTGCTCGATCTGCTTTCGGAGCCTCATTGCGATGAATCTTCACTGACTGAGTCGAGTGAAGATCCTCCGCCATTCGAAGATGAGCGGACGCTCGTCTGGTCCTGACCGGGTAGGTCGTTGACTGTCGATCCACAACGATGGCGACGACCAACGTATTCGGAATTGAAGGCTATAGCGCACGCCAGGTTCTTGCGATGTTTGCAAAGCTCCTTCTCGAAATGAGCGACGCTAAATCAAAGAACCCAACCATAGAATCCACCTCGTCACAACCTTACAAGACCATGACACCCAATAACTGGAAGACGGCTGAACCGCGTGGACGGCTAGTTCCAGTTAGCGCGACCGCATTGCACACGAATTTGCAACGCGCGCATCCAACCTCACAAGGGTTCGTGTCCCTCCCGGAACTGCGACTCGATTCAAGGCGCAGGCGAGCAGAACCTCGCGCTGGGCCTGCCCTCCTGTATTAAAGCCTTCCGATCGCCTGCTGTACCTAAGCAGCGAAACACCCAACCGTTCGTGACGCCTTCGGAAACGAAGGCGAGTGGATCCGCGCGTTTGCGCCATGAAGTCATATTCAATCTACGGAGACCTTGAATGAAGAAAACCCTCTTTGCGCTGTCCTTGGTGGCAGTTGCAGCGTCCGCGTCTGCCCAGTCGTCGGTCACTCTGTTCGGCGTCGTCGATGTCGGCATGACGCGTGGTACCGCATCCGGCACCGGCAGCGCCAGCAAGACAGCGCTGACAAGCAGCAACCTCAATGGTTCCCGCCTCGCCTTCCGCGGGACAGAAGACCTTGGGGGTGGGATGGCTGCTTCCTTCTGGCTCGAAGCCGGTATCAGCCCCGACACCGGGCAAGGCAGCGCTACTAACACCAACAACCAGAATTCAGGCTCCACCGCCGCTCCCGCTGGTACGCAAGGCCTCACGTTCAACCGCCGGTCCACCGTGAGTCTGTCGGGCAATTGGGGAGAGGTTCGCCTGGGTCGCGACTACACGCCCCAGTTCTGGAACATCTCCACCTTCGATCCGTTTAACAACAATGGGGTAGGCGCCACCGTCACGATATTCGCCCCAGCTCTGATTGGCATGGCCCAGGGCGGGCTGGTCGGCCCGCTGGTACGCGCCTCCAATTCCATAGCCTATCTCACGCCGCCCACTCTTGGCGGGTTCTACGGATGGGGCCAATACTTCCTTGGCGAAAACCTGAAGAATGGTGCCGCAACGCAAAATGACGGCAATTCATTGCAAGCGCGCGTTGGCTACGCCAAGGGGCCGTTCGACGTCGCCCTGGGGATTGCCCGCATCACGTACGCGCAGACCGCCACCACCGGCGATTACAGGTCATGGAACCTGGGGGGCTCGTATGATTTCGGCCCCGCCAAGCTCCTGGCCTTGTACGGCCGAGATGCGCGCGAGAGTGCACCGGAACTCGTTGCGCGTCCCTGGATGATCGGTACCATCGTGCCGGTCGGTGTGGGTGAAGTCCATGCGCAATACTCGTCGTACAAGACCAAGTTCACGGGCGGCGGCAATGGGCCAAGTGTGACGCAGTTTGCCTTGGGCTATCAGCACAATCTCTCCAAACGCACCGCCTTGTACGTCAATGCCACGCACGTCAAGAACACGAACTTTGCTCCTGGCGCCGGCTATACGCTGGGCGGATCGGCGATTGGCGCGGGCGTCACGGACCCCAGCTCCACCGGCTTCGACCTCGGCATTCGTCATTTCTTCTGAGATGTGACGCTTGTGGCAAGCCGCGCAGGAGTGGACCGAGACCCGGCTTCGCTGCTGCACGGCTTCCGACCGGGGTGAATGCAAGTTTCTCCAGCCGGTCTTTGGCCTCGCGGCTCGACAGCCGCGAGGCTTTTTTACCTGTCAAGAGACCTAATGAAGATCCGCCTTTTCTTGCTCGCCTTATGTTTGAATGTCATCACCGTCGGATCATGGGCACAAGAGTGCGCTAGCGCTCAGCGCATCGTCGTTGGCTTCTCCCCGGGTGGAGGAGCGGATGCTTTGGCGCGTATCCTCGCCGAACGTCTGAGTGTTCGCACTGGGCGACCTGTCATCGTAGACAACCGCGTTGGCGCCGCCGGCAATATCGCGTCGAGCTACGTTGCCAAATCGCCACCGGACGGCTGCACGCTGATGCTGACGGGATCGCACCACAATCTCAATCCTCTGATCTTTGCACGCGCTGGGTACCAGGCCAGCGACTTCTCTCCTGTCATCAATGTCGTGGAGCAGCCGGCGGTTCTGGTGACCGGCTCGAGTCAGCTGCTGCAGTCCGTCGCGCAAATTGTTGCTTACGCCAAAGCCAATCCCGGCAAGCTGTCCTACAGTAGCTCTGGCATCGGTAGCCCCAACCACATTGCAATGGAATTGTTTCTCAAGGCAGCGAAGATCGACATGGTCCATGTTCCATATAAGGGGGCAGGACCGGCTTTGGCCGATGCTATCGGGGGCGCAGTTGCTCTATCCGTCGGCTCAGCTGCCGCAGTCCAGCCGCACATTGCATCCGGCCGACTGAAGGCAGTGGCGCAATCCCTGCCCAAGCGCTCTCCTTTGCTACCGGATGTGCCTACGTTTGCTGAAGTGGGCTACCCGACTGCCAGCACGTCCAACTGGATCGGTATCGTGGCACCTGCTGCCACTCCGCTCGCCATACGCCAGAAGATCAACAACGATGTTCGCGCCGTGACACAGGAAGTGGAAGTCCGCTCCCGATTCGCGACCTTGGGCTTTGCTGCGGTGGCCAGTTCGATCGACGAGTTCGACGCCTTCTTGAAGGACGATGAGCGGGTCAGCGTTCGACTGATGCAGGATCTCAAACTCAAAGTGGACTGACCGATCAACTGCGCGAGACTGCCATGCCCTTGCCTTCACCCGCTCCCCGCCATCCATCGCACACCCGTACGGTTGTTTACCGCGGCTTTGATCGCGAAGACGGCCTGTGGGACATCGAAGCCGAGCTTACCGACGTGAAGACCTTCACCTTCCTGATGCTCAACGAGAAATCCTTTGAGGCGGGCAGGCCGGTGCACGGCCTGAGCATCCGCCTGACCGTTGACAGCGACCTTCTGATCCACGAGGTGGCCACTTCGATGGACCATATCCCGCACGCCACTTGCGACCAGGCCCCGGCCAACATGCACCGGCTCAAGGGCTGCCACATGGGCAAGGGCTGGCGCAGGCAGATCGATGAAAAGGTGGGCGGTATCGACGGTTGCACCCATTTGCGCGAGATGCTGTCCAACATGGCCACTGCCGCCTTGCAGACTTTGTCCTCGGGTGAGTGGCGAAGGCGTGAAATGAGGGGCCAGTCCCATCCTTCTCAGACCGAGATGCCTCCTTATCTTGAACAGTGCCACACGTGGGCCCGCGGCAGCGCCATCACAAAGCATTTCTTCCCGATGTTCTTCCAGCCTCGTGCAGAGGCATCGGATGGGGGCCGCCCCATCGGTGACAAGCCTGAAACGTAATCGGAAGGATCTCGGCGTACTTGCCTGCCCAAGTGAAGAAGACAATCTCCCTCGTGCATGCCATCGAGATGATTCCCGATGGCGCGAGCATCATGGTCGGCGGCTTCATGGGTGGCGGTAGCCCGCTGCGCCTGATCGACGAACTGGTGCGTCAAGGCAAATCGGCGCTCACGCTCATTTGCAACGACACCGCACGACCAGGCTTTGCAACTGGCAAGCTGATCGACGCCGGTCTCGTCGCCCGGGTCATCACCAGCCACATCGGGACCAACCCCGAGACACAGCGCCGCATGATCGAGGGCAGCCTCGTTGTCGACCTGGTGCCCCAGGGCACGCTCGCCGAGCGCATCCGTGCCGGTGGCTTCGGGCTGGGCGGCATCCTCACGCCGACGGGCGTAGGAACCGTGGTCGCGGAGGGAAAGCAGCACATCGAGGTCGACGGGAGAATGTTCCTCCTCGAGACGGCGCTGCGCGCCGATTTCGCATTGATCAATGCCAAGCGGGCGGACTACCAGGGCAACATCGAATACGCTCTAACGGCGCGAAACTTCAATCCGCTGATGGCACTCGCGGGTCGGACCGCAATTGCCGAGGCGGAAGAAATCGTCCCAGTCGGCGCAATCTCGCCCGATGCAGTGGTGACGCCGGGTGTACTTGTCCACCACCTCGTCGCAAGGACCAACGCGTGAATGACAAGCAGATCATTGCCAAGCGCGTGGCCCAGGAGCTGCGCGACGGGGACAGGGTCAACCTGGGAATCGGCCTCCCGACCCTCGTCGCCTCGTTCCTGCCGCCGACGCTCAAGGTTCATTTCCATTCCGAAAACGGCATCATGGGCATGAGCCCGTTGCCGGGCGAAGGCTTCGAGGACCGGAATCTCACTGATGCAGGAGGGCGTCCTGTCGGCGCGATGCCCGGCGCGTGTGCCTTCGATTCGGCCTCCTCATTCGGGATGATCCGCGGCGGCCATCTCGACGTCACGGTCCTGGGCGGGCTGGAGGTCGACGAACTGGGCCGTTTGGCCAACTGGATGATTCCCGGCAAGATGATTCCAGGTATGGGTGGTGCAATGGACCTAGTGACTGGAGCCAGGCGGGTCATCGTGGCCATGACGCATAACTCTCCAGGCGGTCCCAAGATCGTCGGGCGCTGCACCTTGCCGATCACGTCGATCCGCCGTGTCGATCTGATCGTGACCGAGCTGGCCGTCATTCAACCGACGGAGGCCGGGCTCGTGCTGCTCGAAACCCTAGGGGGCGCAAGTGTCGCGGACGTGGTGGCAGCGACAGGGGCTCGGTTGATCTTGCCTGCGTCGCTTGCAGTCCACCATGACTGAGTCCGGGCGTTGCGAGTTGAATCTGCAGAACACTCACGATGCAGACGGGAAGCGGCACCCGAGCGGCTGTCGTATGCAACTTGCCTACGCTACCGGCACGCTGGCGGTCATCGAGCCGCGAGTTCGCCCCAGCAGCTTGGAGATCCATTCAGAGCATGCGATGAGAGTCTCCAGGTCGACCCCCGTGGTGATACCCATTTCGTTGAACATGCGCACCACGTCCTCGGTCGCAACATTTCCGCTGGCTCCGGCGGCGTAGGGACAACCGCCCAGGCCGCTGACTGCCGAATCGAAAGTCCGCAGGCCGAAATGGTAGGACGCGAGGATGTTCCTGAGGGCCAGCCCGCGCGTATCGTGATAGTGACCGGCCAGGGCCGTTACCGGTACGCGCCTGGCCACCGCGTCCAACATCCGCACGATGCCCCCTGGAAGGCCGATGCCTATCGTGTCGCCCAGGGATATTTCGTGGCACCCCATGCGATGAAGCGTTCCGGCTACAGCCGCGACGCTTTGCGGCGCGACGGCGCCTTCATATGGGCAGCCGGCGACGCAGGACACGTAGCCTCGAACCTTGATGCCCTCACTGGCGGCGGCCTCCATGACCGGCTCGAACCGTGCAAGGGACTCCGCGATCGAACAGTTGATGTTTCGCTGCGAGAACGCCTCGGAGGCAGCTGCGAAGACGGCGACCTCCCTGGCGCCACATGCCATGGCCGCTTCGAAGCCCTTCAGGTTCGGTGTCAGCACAGGGTACGAGACGCGGCCTTCAGTCGGCAAGCTGCGCAGGACCTCTGCATGGTCCGCCATCTGCGGAACCCATTTTGGCGAGACAAATGATGTTGCCTCGATGCTGCGCAGGCCTGCCTGCGCCAGACGTTGGATCAACTCGAGTTTGACAGGCTTCGAAACGATCTGCTTCTCGTTCTGCAGCCCATCCCTGGGGCCGACCTCCACGAGCCGGACTTCGGGAATTGATGACATCGGCTTTCTCCTCAAGTCCCGGTCCATGCGGGCTTGCGCTTCGTGGAGCGCGGACACGCCCTCACGCTTGGTGGACGCACGAGCATCGGCGACGCACGTTCGTGCGGGTGGGCATTCCGTCAATAGGATTTGGGTAGCCCGAGCACCTTTTCAGCGATGAAGCAAAGGATCAGCTGCGGGCTGACAGGGGCTAGCCGCGGGATCCAGGACTCGCGCAGATAGCGCTCGACGTGATACTCCTTCGCATAGCCCATTCCGCCGTGGGTGAATATCGCGTTTTCGCACGCGCCGTAGCAGGCCTCGGCTGCGAGAAACTTGGCGCTGTTCGCCTCCGCTGCGCAGGGCAGATGCTGGTCATACAGCCATGCTGCCTTCTGCACCATCAATTGGGCCGCCTCCAGTTCCATCCATGACTTCGCCAGCGGGTGTTGAATAGCCTGGTTCTTCCCGATGGGCCGGCCGAAAACCTCGCGTTCGTTGGCGTAGTTGGCGGCGCGCTCCAAGGCTGCACGGCCCAATCCGATTGCTTCAGAGGCGATCAGGATTCGTTCTGGGTTCATCCCATGGAGGATGTAGCTGAAGCCCTTGCCTTCTTCACCCACGCGATCCTCCACCGGGATGCGCAGTCCGTCGATGAACACCTGATTGGAGTCCACGCACTTGCGCCCGAGTTTCTCGATCTCTCGCACTTCGATTTTCGTCCGGTCCAAGTCCGTGTAGAACAGGCTCAATCCCTCGGTGCCCTTGCATTCCTCGATCGGCGTGGTGCGGGCCAGTAGCAGCATCTTGGTCGCCACCTGCGCGGTGCTGATCCAGACCTTCTGGCCATTGACCACGTAGTGGCTGCCCTCTCGCACGGCGCGTGTCTTGAGCTTGAGCGTGTTCAGGCCGGTGTTCGGCTCGGTGACAGCGAAGCAAGCGCGATCCCGGCCTTCGATCAGCGGGGGAAGCCAGCGCCTCTTCTGTTCGTCCGTGCCGAACACGACGACCGGGTGCAAGCCGAAGATATTCATGTGCACTGATGAAGCGCCCGACAGGCCGGCGCCCGTCGCCGAGATGGTATGCATCATCAACGCAGCCTCACTAATTCCCAGGCCGGCGCCGCCATAGTTCTCAGGCATCGCAATGCCCAGCCAACCGGCATCGGCAAGCGCCCTGTGAAAGTCGTCGGGAAAGCCACCGTCGTGGTCCTTGCGAAGCCAATAGTCGGCATCGAAGGGAGCGCAGACCTTGACGACGGCGTCCCGGATCTGTTCTTGTTCCGGCGTGAGGCTGAAATTCATGAGAGTCTCCTGTTGGCCCTGCGCCCTTGGCAAGTCCTCAACCGCGCGCGAGGCGGGCGGATTCGGCGAGGCCACCGAGGTAGTAGGTGACGACATCCGGGTCCTCCGCCAGCTCGCGCGCTGCGGCACTGCGAACCACCTTGCCGCGTTCAAGAATGTAGGCTCGCGAGGCGACGCCAAGCGCGCGGCGCGCGTTCTGCTCGACCAGCAGAATCGTCAAGCCCGCATCGTTGAGCCGGGTCAGGACAGCAAAGACCTGGTCGACAATTCGTGGCGCGAGGCCGAGGCTCGGCTCGTCCAGCAGCAGCAATTCCGGCGCACCCATCAGCGCCCGACCGATCGCCAGCATCTGTTGCTCGCCACCGCTCAACAAGCCGGCGCGCTGATGCCTCCGCTCTCCCAAAACCGGGAACAGGTCGACTACCTGCTCGTATTGCCAGCTGGCCGTACGTTTCCCGAGTGCGAGCCGGCCGAGCAGCAGGTTTTCCTCGACGGAGAGGTTGCTCAGGATCTGGCGGCCCTCTGGCACATGAAGCAGCCCCGATCTGGCGACCGCCGCGGGCCTGCGAACCGTCACTTCTGCTCCGTGGAAGCGGACGCTGCCCCGGCTGGCGGGCACGATCCCGCTGATGCAGTTCAGCAAGGTGGACTTGCCGGCACCGTTTGCACCAATGAGCGCGACCATCTCTCCCTTGACGACTTTGATGTCGATATCGTGAAGGGCCGCGATGCCGCTATAGGAGACGCACAGGTGGGAAATCGTCAGCACTTCACGCTCCGAGGTAAGCTGCAATGACGGCCGGGTGCGCGGAAATAGCAGCGGGCGTGCCCTCGGCAAGCATGTTGCCGGTGTTCAGGACGTAAATGTGCGAGCACAGCGAATGCACAAAAGCCATGTTGTGCTCGATCAGCAGTATGCCGATACCTTTGGCTGCAAGCGCCTTGAGCAGTTCGCCGAGTTCGGCCGCCTCGACATCGTTCATGCCCGCAACAGGCTCGTCCAGCAGGATGTATTTCGGCTCCACTGCGATCGCGCGCGCGATTTCGACTCGTCGCTGATGCCCGTAGGCCAGCGCAGACGCGATGTGGTGCGCGTAGGCAGTCATTCCGACCTGGTCGAGTATGCGCATCGCCTGCTCGTCGATCGAGCGCAGTTCACGGCGCGCCGACGGCAGACCCAGCAGGCAGCGCAGGGTCGAACTCCGGTCCTCCCGGGTGAGTCCCAGCGCTACGTTTTCCAGCACCGTGGAATCACGCAGCAAGCGGACGTTCTGGAACGTGCGGCTGACGCCCGCGCGCGAGACACCGACGATCGTGTCCGCGCTCACATCCCTGCCGTCGACGCAGATGCTGCCGGTGTCCAGTCGCAGGACACCAGTAATAAGGTTCACCATCGACGACTTGCCGGCGCCGTTCGGGCCGATCAAGCCGATGATTTGCCCCGGGCGGACACGCAGCGACACATCCTGGACCGCCCTGACACCGCCGAAGCTCCGGCTGACGTGCGTGATCTCCAGTGTCATGCGCGCATGCCTCCAGTCGTCGTCGGAGTGGCTTTGCTGGTCGCCTCCAGCTGACCACGCCGTCGGCGTCGCAGCTGCAGAAGTCCATCTACCACTCCTTGGGGCAGGAACACGATCATGACGACCAGCAGCAACCCGATCAGCAGCAACCTGTTGTCGGCCAGCGGGCGCGCAAGCTCCGGCAACACGGTCATGATCGCGGCGCCGACCACCGGACCCCAGATGGAGCGCCGCCCACCGAGAATGACCGCGGCGAGCGTCCCCGCCACCAGTGCGAAGCCGTACTGGTGCGGCACGATCGAGTAGATGTAGCCCGCCTGCAAGGCGCCGAACAGGCCGGCGATGGCTCCGCTCAAGGCGAACGCGAGCGTATGGTGGAAAGCAATTGATATCCCAAGCGAGCCGGCCACGCCTTCGTCCTGTCGAAGCGCGTCGAAGATGCGCCCAGGGCGCGTTCGATTGATCGAGCCGAGCACGTACAAGGTCAAGGCGACACAGAACAGCAGCCCGAGCGTTGAGACCTGTTTGGGAATGTTGTTGATGCCCACCGCACCGCCTGTCAGGGGCTCGGCATAGAGAGCCAAGGCGAGCATGATCTGCACGAAGGCGAGGGTCGCAATCGCCTGGTACGGTCCACGCAGCCGGGCCAGCGGAATGGACAGCAGCAAGCCGAATGCCAGGCCGACCAACGTCGCCGCCGGCGCTGCCAGCCAGATCGAGACGCCGTAGGTCGTCATCAGGATCGCTGCCAGGTAGGAGCCAATGGAAACCAAGCCAGCGGTGGCGATGGAAAAGACACCGGCACGCAGCACGACGTACTGGCTCAGCGCGAATCCCGCGCTGATCAGGAAGAGATCCAGCAGCGGCTGGTATGCAGCGAGGAGGTCCATCAGCGTCGAGCCATCCTTGCGTCGGCGATTGCGCCGCCGAACAGGCCGTTGGGCCGGACCAGTAGCATGAGAAAGAGGACGGAATAGACGATGAGGTCGGTCAAACCGGACGGGAAGTAGGCGACGGTCAAGGTCTGGAGAATCCCCAGTGCCAGTCCTGCGACCGCCGCGCCGGGAAGGCTTCCGAGGCCGCCCACGATCAGCACCACGAATCCCCGCAGAAGGTAGGGCTCGCCCATCGAAAAGCTGATGGAGTTGAACGCAAGCCCGATCAGCACACCCGCTATGCCCGCCAGAGCTCCCGAGATGAAGAAGGTCTGGAAGTAGACCGCGCGCGGTTCGACGCCAAGTAGCATCGCAGCGCGTTCGTTGCTGCTCACCGCCCGGACCTGCCGGCCGAAGCTGGTTCGGTACAGATACCAGGCGAGCAAGGCACCGCACAACAGCGCCGCCCCCAAAATCACGAGTTGCAGGGGCGTGATGCGCAGACCGAAGACGAGCAGGGGTTCAACCGGCACGACACCGAATGGGAATCGCATTGTGTGCGCCTCCGAGACTCGCAACGCCAGGTTCACGAGGATCATGTCCACGCCAATGCTGGTGATCAAGACCGCGAATTCAGCCTCGCTGCTAGTTCGCAGCGGCCGGAAAGCGAGGGCATCGATCGTGACGGATAGCAAGCCGGTGCACAAGGCCGCCACCAGCACGGCCAGCCAGAGCGGCAGCCCACCAAGAACGCCGTAGAGACCGGCGAATGCGCCAATCATGAACACGGCACCGTGGGCTAGGTTCATGATCTTGTGGACCCCGAACACGAGATTGAAGCCGAGCGCGAAGAGGGCATAGACCGCCCCCAGCACCAAGCCGTTGAACAGTTGCTGGGCCAACATGCCGGGCTTGCTGCTATCGGCCTACTGGCCTGGTGCCACCGTGAGATTGCCGCTCTTGACCGTCAATACGACCATGTCGTATTGGGCGATCCGGTTGACCATGGAGAGCCGTCCCTTGCCGATGACGGTCTCCAGGTCCTTGAGCCCGGCCATCGCGTCGCGGATCGCCTGGCGGGAAGGATTGGCGCCTGCTTGCTTGATCGCTGCGCCGATGATCAGCATTTCGGAAAAACCTGCCGCGGCGAACGTGTCGGGTTTCTCGCGGAATTTCGCTTGGTAGGCGGCCTCGAACTTCTTGCCAAGTTCGTTGACGCCACCGGGCGAGTATTCGGCAAGCGAGTACGTTCCCTCCGCAGCAGTGCCAGCCGCACCCAGAAAGATGCGGCTGCCCATCGTTGTGCCGCCGATCAACTTGGTTGTCGCGGGCAGGCCCGCGCTCTTTAGCTGGAGCACGAAATTCGCTGCCGGTTCTGGTGAGATTGCCAGATACAGACAGTCGGGCTTGAGGCTGGAGATCCTGGTAGCCGCAGCCGTGAAGTCGGTGTCCGAGATCAGTACCGTGACGTCATCCAGGATCTTGACACCCTTTGCCGTGACGGTGTCGCCCCAGATCTTCGAGTTCTGTACGTACGCCTCGTTGTCTCGCCCCCAGACGCGGACGCACGCTTTCGGCTTGATCACGTCGGCGGTGTAGTTGGCGATGGCCTGGAACTGGTGCGGAATGGTGTCGGTCGCCTTGAAAACCCACTGGCGGCCCTCAACCGCGGCGGTCGAATAGGCGATCGTGATCATCGGCACCTTCAGCTCCTCCGCGCGGGGCGCGATGCTCGCGGAGAGAGCGGAAGAGGATGTGCCCACGATGACCGCGGCATTGTCACGCAGGGCGAACTTGTTCAGAAGAGTCAGCGCCTGGCCCTTGTCCGTGCCGTCATCCTCCACGATCAGCTTGACCGTATTGCCGCTCATGTCCTTCCTGGCGTTCAGCCATTCGGCGCCCACCTGCAGGCCGCGGGCGGTATTCGTGCCGAAGTCGGCAGCCGACCCCGTCAGTTCGGCAATGGCTCCAACGACGACTTCGGCAGCGCCGGCGGTGGTTGTCATCGCCAGAAGGACGGCGGCGAAAGCGGCTGCTCGGAATTTCGCGGTTCTGGTCATGAAATGTCTCCTGGTCAATCGAAAATGTTCTGGGCGGCTGCAACCGTCACGGAGCGCGTGTTCCAGCGTGATCTCTGAAGACCGCGTCTGCGAGGACCGCGGCGATTCGCGAACCCTTCCTGGTTGCCGAGCCGATCTGCGGCGAGTCTAGAGGCGCATCCCGGGGGGGTAAATGTGGCCGGACAAGAAGCACCTTGTCGGAATTAGCAAAAGCGATCCCCGCTCGTGTTCTATCCCGCGCTTGTGCATGCAATCGCCAACCAGGCCGGCCATGCTGCAGGTCTGGGCGATGCCAAGTTACGCAGCGGCGCCGCCGGCAAACGATGCTGTGGCAGAGCTCCAAACCTTTCCGCTGCATGCAAAGGTGCTTCGCAGCCGCGGGCATGGACTCGCTTCCGAGCCGCAGATATATTTTTCGTGCCCCGCCAAGCCGGCGTCCGTGCTGGCTGCAGTCGCCCCCGGCCTGCGTGGCACATGGAGACAAATACATGATTTCGCGGAGACAACTCGTGGTCGGCTCCGCGCCGGTGGCCACGCTTTCTGCATCACTCGTCGCGCACGCCTTCCCGGACCGGTCGATCAAGCTGGTGATCCCCATGGCGGCGGGTGAGGCGACCGAGCGGTCGCGCGGATGGTAATGCTCAAGATGTCCGAATCGCTCGGGCAGTCGCTGTGGCCCTCGAAGGTGCGCGGCGATGCGTTCGGCAAGCTGATGACGGACTCCGTCTCCGAGTGGAAGCGCGTCATCAGGGGAAACCACATGTCGGAGCTTTAGGCCCGCGCCCGGGACGCTGCGCCCGCCACTGACGGCCGGCAAGCCGGATCGCCAATTCATGGAGAGCAAGATGGACGCAATTTTCGAGATGACCAGGACCCTGGCGAATACCCGGTACGAGCAACTGCCGGAGAAGGCCATAGACATGACCAAGAAGAGCATCCTGGACACCTTGGCGGTCACCCTGGCGGGGAGCACGGTGGGCGCCGGCTGCAGGGAACTGGTGGAACTGGTTCACGAAGGTGGAGGGAAGGCAGAGAGCTCCATCGTGGGATTCGGCGGCAAGGTGCCGGCCTGGATGGCCGCCTTCGCCAACGGTGCCATGAGCCATTCCCTGGACTTCGACGATGTGGACGATTCGGCTGCAGTACACCCGGGCGTGGGCACCGTGCCGCCCGGTTTCGCGATGGCCGAGCGCATCGGCAGCGTCAGCGGCAAGGAATTCCTGACGGCCGTCTGCCTGGGGGCGGACATGTTGCTGAGGCTGGGGTTCGCCGGCAAGAAGGGGCAGGGAACGTTCAAGTGGTTGCCCGGCCAGCTCTATGGCTCATACGGTGCCACCGCGGTCTGCGGCAGGCTGCTGAAACTGAGCGAGGAGCAGATGGTGGATGCCTTCGGCATCGCCTTGATGCAGACCTCTGGCAGCTACGAGCCGATCCGCGGCACCGGCTCGGTGATCCGCGGCCTGTGGCCGGCGTTCACCTCCAAGACCGGCGTGCTGTCGGCATTGATGGCGCACAAGGGCATCAGCGGCAGCAAGAACAGCCTGGAAGGCGATGCTGCGCTGTTCCAGTCCTACCTCGGTGGCGTCTACGATCGCGCTCCCTTGGTCGAGGGCCTGGGGGAGCGCTTTCTCATCACAGAATCCGGTTTCAAGCCCTGGCCGTGCTCCGCGATTGCCAAGCCCTACATCGAGGCGACGCTCAAGCTGGTGCAGGAGCATGAAATCCGCCCGCAGGACATCGAGGAAGTGGTCGTGACGGTGGCCGACATGGCCAACCTGCTGTGCGAGCCGCTGCCGGTGCGCCAGAACCCGCAGACGCCGATGGACGCGAAATGGAGCATTCCGTTCGCGGTTGGCGTCGCTGCCCTGCGGCGGAAGGTGACGATCGGCGATTTCACGCCCAGCGGGATCCAGGATGCCGAGGTCCTGCGGATTGCCCGCAAGGTCCGGGCCCGGTTCGATGCGCAACTGGCTCCTGCCGGCCGCGGCTGGACCGGCGTCCCCCCTGGCGTGGTGGAGATCAGGACGCAGAAAGGATGCTTCTCGAAACGCATCGACGTTGCGCTCGGCTACGGCTCGAACCCGATGTCGCGGGAGCAGCACGTGGAGAAGTTCAAGGACTGCGCCTCCTACTCGGCGAAGAAGCTGTCCGAAGCCGACATCGACCGCGTGATCGACTTGATCGACCACCTCGAAGACGTGCAGGACGTGGGCGAGATCGTCCGCATCCTGGCGTAGCCGAAACGATCCAACCCCAAAGGAACGGCGATGACTCTGCCGCATGACAGGAAATCGCAATCGCCCGCACGGGTGACACGCCGCCGCGCGCTGGCGCTGGGCGCCGCCATCACCACCGCGCCTGCGTGGGTGATTGCCCAGTCCGATCGGCCGGTGCGCCTGATCGTGGCCACCAGTGCCGGCTCGGGCAGCGACGCCACCTTCCGCGCCATCCAGCCCGCTATGGCGCGCGCCCTGGGCAGTCCGGTGGTCGTCGAGAACATCGCCGGCGCCGGCGGCATGATCGCGCTGCAGACCGTGGCGCGTGCCAGGCCGGACGGCCACACGCTGTGCGCCACCTCCAACAACATGGTGATCCAGCCCAACGTGGTGAAGGCGCTGTACGACGTGACGCAGGACTTCTCGCCCGTGGCGATCATCGGAGACATCCCGGTGACCCTGGTCGTCCATCCCGGCAGGGTGCCGGTCGGCAACGCGCGTGAATTCATCGCGTTCCTGAAGGCGAAGGCGGATTCGCTCAATTACGGCTCCGCTGGCAACGGCACCATCCTGCACCTGGCCGTCGAGATGTTCCTGGACCAGATCGGTGTGAAAGTCCGCCACGTGCCGTACAAGGGTCCGACCCCGATGACGACTGATCTGCTCGGAGGACAGATCGACTTCGCGGCATCCGCGCTGCCGGTCGTGCTGCCGCACATCCGCTCCGGGGCGCTGCGTTCCGTCGGCATCTGCACGCCGCGCCGGATCGTCCTCGCACCCGAGTTGCCGACCTTCGTGGAGCAGGGGCTGCCCGATTACGTCGTGCAGTCCTGGCTCGCCGTCGTCGGGCCCAAGGGGCTGGCGCCGGAAGTGACGCGCAAGCTGCACGAGTCGCTCACTGCTGCCCTGAACGATTCTGCCGTCAGGACTGCGATGGACAAGATGGGCAACGTGATCCTGGTCACCAGCCCGGAGGAAGCGCAGCAGGCCATTCGGCGCGACTTCGCGCGCTACGCCGCCCTGGCCAGGAAGATCGGCCTCGAGCCCCAGTGAGGGGGCGCCTCCCTCATCAGAAACCTTCGAGAGGAGAAGATTCAGGATGAAGCGCACGAACTTTGTGGCTGCGATGGCAGCGGGCGCCACGATTCCCGCGACGCAGGTGAAGGGCGAACCCTCCCGTCGGATGCAAGAGGACGGGCAGCGCGGGGACGCTCAATGGCGGACGCGCGCAGCAGGAATCGATTCACCCGCATCCCGCATAAGCTGCAGCGCGTCTCAGCGGGTCTCTCCTTCACGTGAAAGTAGACGTTCATGACTTCTCCAAGCCTCAACCGCCGTAACGCCTGCCTGACTCTCGGCGCGCTGTTGTCCGGAGGGCTGACCGCGGGCGCCCCTGTGGCGGCGGACGAGTTTCCCAGCAAGCCGATCACGCTCATCGTGCCCTTTTCACCCGGCAATACGTCGGATCTATGGGCACGGATGGTCGCCCCGAAGCTATCAGCGCTGTGGAGGCAACCAGTGATTGTGGAGAACAAGCCGGGCGCGAGCACCATGATCGGCGTCGATTTCGTCAGGCGCTCCAAGCCCGACGGGCATACGCTTTTGCTCGGAAGCCTGAGTACGAGCATGGCGAAACTGACGAATGCCAACGTCCAATTCGATCCACAGGCCGAGCTAGCTCCAGTATGCAAATATTTAAGCTTCAAAATCGTCATCGCCACGAACGCCGTCACGTACGCCAAGGCGAAGACCCTGCCCGACCTGGTGGCGCTCAGCAAGTCGACGCCGGACGGGATCTTCTTCGGCGGGACTGGTCCCGGCACGGCTCTCAACATGAGCGCAGCATTCCCCCTGAATGGCCTGGGGATGCGCTATTCGGAGGTCAACTACAACGGCATGCCCCCTGTCATCCTTGCGTTGATCCGCAATGAAGTGCAGCTCCTGACCAACACGCCTGCAGCGCTCAAGTCTCATATTGACAACGGCAGCATCTACCCAATCGCCGCGCTCGGAAACGAGCGGTTTTCAGATCTTCCCAACGTCCAGACGGTGCGGGAAGCAGGGTACAAGGGCTTCTACCCAGTTCTTTGGAACGCCTTGTTCGCACCGAAAAACACGCCGCAGCTTGTGCTGGATCGGATCGCGCGCGACGTGGCCGCGGTGACGGCGGCACCGGACATGAAGGATCGCATCGAGTCGGGCTTCTCCGGATTCATCCCGACGTCGAATCCTCAGAGCTTCGCGAGGGAACTGGAGGCGGAAACGAAGCAGTGGCGCAACTATCTCGCCAGCATCAACTTCAAACCCCAGTAAGCCCGGCATTCGCCTGGCATTCACCACCCAGGAAGAGTGCTGTCAACATGGAGGAGCCTACTTCTTGACGAAAGCGGCCCTGGTCCCGCCGTCCACGGGCAATACGGTCCCATTCACGTACTTGGCCGCGTCGCTCAGGTAGAACAGCACGACGTCAGCGACATCGTCCGGCTGCGCGATGCGGCCAAGCGGCGAGTCGCCGGAAGGCTTGTAGCTCGACCCGGCACTGCGGTTCGCCAGCCCTTCCACCATGGGCGTGGCCACTGTCCCAGGAGCGACGGCGTTGACGATGACCCCGGTGGGGCCGAGCTCCACGGCAAATATCCCAGTGAGTACATGAACCGCAGCCTTGCTTGCGGAATAGAAACCGGACCCCGCTTTCGGCCTGAGGCCCCCGACGGAGCCAACGATGACCACGCGCGATGGATCGGCGACGCTTGCGTCCTTGCGCAAGAGGGGCAGCGCTTCACGGATGCAAAGCCAGGGCCCCTTCACGTTCACTCCCATCAGGAGGTCCACGTCCGCGGGCGTGTGTTCTTCCAGCGATCCGATGCGGATCACCCCGGCAGAACAGATCAGCGCATCGAGCTTGTCGGCGGTTTTGCGCACAGTTTCGAACGCGGCCTTCACGCTCTCGGGCCGCGCGACGTCGCACTTCTGAAACCGCAACCGGCTGCCTACATCGAGCGTCCGGGCGTGTTCGGCGAGCGCATCTTCCGAGAGATCGAACGACCATACCGTCCAGTCCTGCGCGAGCAGGCGTTCCACCGTGCGCCGGCCGATGCCCGACGCTCCTCCCGTTACAACAGCTGTCTTAATCATGAGATTCCTCCGTTCTAGATGGCCAACTTGTAGGTTTCCACCGCCGTCCGTCTGAACAGATACTCCCTTTCTTCGGGCGAGTAGTGCAGCGTCATCTTCTTGAACGCATTCCACAGGACGTGGTAATTGCACATTCCCCGGTCGATCGGGAAGTTGCTCTCGAACATGCAGCGGCTGGGCCCGAAGCTCTGGATACAAGCCTCCACGTACGGCTTCCACTTCTCGAGGAGCAGGTCGGATGACGGGGGGCTGGGGAGCTTGTTGAAGTTGAAGCCCCCGTACCGCATGGCGAGGCCGCCCAGCTTGATGACTGCGTTCGGGCACTGCGCCAGGGCTTGGATCCGCTTGTGCCACTCGGCGAATACGGCCTCGCGCTGGCCCTCATAAGGTCCGATGCCCACCGGGCCGCCGGCATGGTCGATGACGACCTTCAGGCCCGGGAACGACCGGCAGACATCGAGCGCTTCATCGAGCTGCGTGAAGAATAGCCACACGTCCAGGGAGAGGTTCAGCTTTTCGATGCAGGCGATCGCCTCGCGCGCCTGCTGCTGCATCAGAATGTGCGGCTTGATGTCGAGGGCCCTCACCTGGGAGCTTTCGTGCCACGCCAGGCTCGGGCGAATTCCCCGAAACCTGCCTCCCCCGGCGCGCAGGTGCGCCTCGAGAACCGGTTCGACACGGGTGCCCAGCATGAGGTCGGTGGTGCCGATGATCCCGGTACAGACCTTCGCAGAACCATAGGCTCCGCTCGCGCTCTGCGCGGCAACTCCATTGACAAACTCCGTTTCGCCGACGGGCCGCATCTCCTCGGGTCCGTCCGCGCGATACATGGAATGGCACTGCACGTGCACGCTGCCTACGATGCGGTGGCCGGACTGGAAATCGGCCATCAACTCGTCGAAGAGATAGCGGTTGCCCGGCATGTCCCAGACGTGGTGGTGCGGATCGACAATCTCCAGCTCGGGCTCGACGATTTCCTCCTTGCGCTTGGACAGCCATTCAGGATTGACGCCCAGGTGCGCCTTGATCGCCGCACGTATGGAATCGTCTGACATGGTGAAAGCCTCCTTAGGCGAACAAGAGGGTGTGGCCTCGCGGCTTCGATCGCGCGACGCTCGTCGCCCCGATGATTTCCGCTGCGCGGGGGTGGTTGTCGACGACGACAGGCCCGGGCGCGGATGGCTTAAGAATAGAAGCCGGATATCTCTGTCGCAATACGCCGGGTGGGAAAGGTCTTTGCCGGAATTTGCAAGAATGAGTTCGACGATAGTGCGCGACGGAGTGAATTGACTTGGCAGTGCGGCGACGGTCTGTATCGTCGATCGGCCGATTGCTTTCTAAAATTGTGCGTCCGCACCAGCTGCCGCCACGTCGCTTCGGGAGGTGATGGGCCGGAAGGACCGATGAAGCTCCACCTCCTGCGCTAGTTCTGCGTTCTCGTCGAGGAACTCCACTTCGGTCGCGCGGAAAAGCTGGCCATCACCCACCCTCGCCTGAGCTCAGCCATCAATGCTCTGGAAGAAGAGTGCTGCTGGTCGTGCGCAGCAGCAAGAACGTGGAACTGACCGCGGCAGGCGCTGCTTTCCTTGAATAGGCGCCACCCGAAGGCGTGAAAGACTGTGATCGGATAGCGCGAACTTGCCGATGAAAGGTTTGTCATGTTTTCGCTCGCAGGTTCGCTTCGTGCACTTCACCGGCCTGCTGGCTGCCGCCCCCGCCATTCTTGTCTGGAATGCCGCGCAGCTCAGTCTCGCGCTCTCCAGCTTCCTGAAGATCGCCGCTGCCACCGTCGAGGCGCAAGGACCGTATCAGCGTCGGCGACAGTAAGCCCTCCGACTTTCGCCGACTCGGGCGGAATGCTCTTCATTCCCGTCGGTATCCACCGATCAGGTCGCGAAGCGCATTTCAACCGTGGCGCGGGTCAATCTTTGCAAGCCGCGGGAATCACCTTCTTGTGAAGAACCATTGCCCTCCTGAGGCGTCCCCTTTACAAAGTCAAGTCTCGCACTAGTAGGTGGTCAGGTGACAGCCATGATCGTTCAACTGCTTCGCGACTCACAAGGACACGACCCCATGAGGACGATCTTGAAAAATACCCTGATCAAGCACGGCCTCGCCGCAACCGTTCTCTTGTTTGCGGGTCTATCTTCGGCCATGGCGACCGACCAGTTTCCGACGAAAACTGTGCGCATGGTGGTGCCTGCCGCCGCCGGAGGCTTGGCCGACGTGACGGCCCGACAGTTGGCCCTGAAAATAAGCGCAACGCTCGGACAGCCTGTGATCGTGGACAATCGACCCGGCGGGGATACTTTGCTGGGCACCCGCATGGTGAAGGATGCTCCGGCCGACGGCTACACGTTGCTGCTCCAGGGCGACGGGATCACGGTGTATCCGGCGCTGAAGAAGGAGCCCGGCTACGACTACGAGAGGGATTTCACCGCGGTAGGAGGGATCTTTCGGATGCCGCTCCTGATGGTCGTAGGCGCCCAACAGCCCGACCAGACTCTGCAGGATTTCATCGCGCGCGCGAAGGCCAATCCCAACAAGTTGTCTTACGGCTCGGGAGGAACCGGCTCCGGGCCTCACGTTGGAGCCGCCCTCTTTCTGCGGCGGGCCGGCCTGGATGTGATGCACGTGCCCTACAAAGGCAATTCGGCCGCGATGCCGGATGTAATAAGCGGGCGTGTGGACATGATCTTCGATGTCTACGCCACCAGCATCGGCTACATCAAGGCCGGAAAGCTTCGGGCCCTGGCCGTTTCGTCGTCCACTCGGCATCCATCCCTGCCGGACGTCCCGACCCTTGCAGAGCGGGGCGTTCCCAATGCCACCTACACGTCCTGGCTAGCTCTGTTCGTCCCGGCTGCGACGCCCAAGGACGTGGTCCAACGTCTTTCGGAGGCATTGCACAGCGCCGTATCCAGCAAGGACCTGTACGACCGGTTCCGGTCCGATGGAAACGAACCCATCCTCATGTCAGCCGATGAATTCCACAATGCCGTCAAGACGCAACTGGGGCAGACGGACAAGCTCCTCAAGGATCTGGGATTGCCGAAGCTGGACTGAGGGCCCCGGCGCCGAGCGGGCGATCGTCCGCGGTCGCGCCTGAACCTGGCGATCATTTACGCTCGACAGTCATGACCGCAACTCTTCTTTCAACCGGCTGCGCCAGCACCTCGCACGGCCCTTTCACCGGGCCTATCACCATCGAATGCCAGGGCAGCTTCTTTGTGGGAGGCCGGCAGGTGAGTGCCGCCGGCACCTTTGATCCCGCCGGGTTGCCTTATCCTTCCAGCGCGGGGCAAACCTTCTGGATCGACCAGATGTACGTGCAGTACCAGATCCCGCCGAAGCCGCGCAAGCTCCCAATTGTGTTGGTGCACGGGGGAGGGGGAACAGGGCGCGTCTGGGAAAGCACGCCCGACGGCCGTGAAGGCTTCCAGACCATCTTCCTGCGTCGGGGCTTCCCAGTCTACATTGTCGACTTGCCGCGCGGCGGCCGCTCGGGCTTTCCGAGCTTCACCGGACCGATGGGCAAGCTCGACGACACGCAACAGGTCATTCCCGGCACGACCTTCACGCCCGGGCGCGAGCACGCATGGAGTCGCTGGCGTCTGGGCCCGAAGTACCCCGAGGTGTTCTCGCCTCAGGCCTTCCCGATGCACGCGGTCGACCAGTTTCTGCAGCACCTGCGGCCGCTGGTGTCGGACGACCCGGAGGTGATCAGCGCCGCCCTCGTGGCCTTGCTCGAGAAGATCGGTCCGGCGGTGCTGGTGACACATTCGGCCTCGGGCGTCTACGGCTGGCTCACTGGAGCGCGCTCGCCCAACGTCAAGGGCCTCGTGAGCTACGAGCCTGGCTTCGTGTTCCCGCAGGGCGAGGTGCCTCCGCCGATTCCCCTCTACATCGAAACGCAGGATGCCGGCGCACCAATCACCCAGCAGGAATTCGCCAAGCTGGCGACAGTGCCGATCGAGGTGGTCTACGGGGACAACATCCCCAAGCAGCCGGTTCCCGACCTGTTGGCCGATGGTCGGCGCGCGCAAGTAATGGCCGCGCCAATGTTCGTCGATGCCTTGAACCGGCGCGGCGGTAGGGCGAGCTTGCTCCAGCTGCCCGACGTGGGCCTGAGAGGGAACTCGCATTTCATGTTCTCCGACC
>Ga0134124_10000288_pt1 | contig 44717 bp, 53 predicted proteins | sample KB304_FD_96880 | JGI IMG/M metagenome (GOLD analysis project Ga0134124, IMG submission 96880) | Terrestrial soil microbial communities without Nitrogen fertilizer from Kellogg Biological Station, Michigan, USA - KB3-0-4 | ecosystem: Environmental > Terrestrial > Soil > Unclassified ...
AGGAAGCAGGGCAGGGAACCGACGCGAACCTCGTGAATGCCCAGCTCCGGGAGCGTCTTTAAATCCACACCGGTCAGCTCGGAAATGATTTGCGCGGTGGCGGGCCCTTCCAGCGCCAGCGTGTCGTAGATGGAGCTGTCATCGAAAAACGTGACGTCGTCCATGATGATGAATTTCTCGAGTGTTTCGACCAGCGTCTCGCGAATCTTCAGGTACGAGATGCAGAAAAGTTTGTCGGCCAGTGCGTAGGTCTCAATTTCAGCCAGGATGTGACCTTGCGGATTGAGCAGGAGAGACACGACACCATGGGACGCTGCGAGATCCTTGATGTTGTTGGTGAGAATCGCATTCAGATAGCGCACGCGGTCCGGACCGCTGAAGTTGAGATACGCGCGATAGTTTTTGTCGATCAGCGCGACGCTTTGTTTGGCGAAGAAAAATTCCCCCCGAGGATCGCCGAAATCGCTGGGCAGTTCGCAGCCGAACCACACGCCGAGATTTGCGCCGCGGGCTCGATGCATCCCCGCGAGCGGAGTGTGAATGAGATCGGGCGCGCTGGCAGGTTCCATTGGTTGCAGGGGCGCGGCGGCCGGACTTACTTGATGGACGAAACGCTGCGCGACCCTCTGACAATTCTAGCAGAGCAGCTGAGCAGTAGTGCTTCCGCGCAGCGGTGACCGCGCGGGTGAATGGTATACTGCGCGCATGCCCGAAGTGCGGCCTTCGCCGGAAACTCACCCCGACAGATATATACAGATCACCATCCCGGTAGGGATGCTGCAGTGCAACTGCACCATCATTGGAGATCCAGTAACGCGCGAAGCGCTGGTGATCGATCCTGGCGACGAAATCAACCGTATCCTGGAACTGCTGGGACGCCACCATCTCAAGGTGAAGGCCATCGTCAGCACGCATGCGCACATCGATCACGTGGGCGGATTGAGCAAGCTGCATCAATACACCGGCGCGCCGGTGATGATGCATCGCGACGACGTTCCGCTGTACCAGGGCATGGATATTCAGGCCGCGTTTCTGGGCATCGCTCGGCCCGACGTCGGTGAAGTCGATCAGCTGCTGACCGACGGCGATGTGTTGCAGTGGGGATCGCTCGCGGCCCAGGTGATGCACACGCCGGGACATTCGCCAGGCAGCGTTTCGTTGTACCTGCCGCCGGACGCGGGAAAAATCTGCAAGGCGCCACCACAACTGTATGCCGGAGACACGCTATTCGCCGGAAGCATCGGCCGCACCGACTTGTGGGGCGGCTCGATGGACCAAATATTGGACTCGCTCAAAAGCAAGCTGATGCAACTGCCGGATGATACGATCGTGCATCCGGGACATGGCATACGGACGACGATCGGCGAAGAACGCCAGTCGAATCCATTCTTGAAGAGGTGATGCAAGGGAGTGGTGATGAGGAGCTTTGACCAGCCTGAAATCAGCTAGTCATTCCGATTGCGCTGCCGAGTCATCTTCTCTGGAGCGGCGCAATTCCTCCATCACCGATTGCAGGAGTTCCTTGGCGTGAGTTAGTTCCTGGTGGATCATGCGCAGGTCCATCGCGGGGACCGCAGGATTGCGCTGGCTGGTGCAGTAGACGCCGTGTTGGCCGACCAGGACCAGCGCGTTGGTGAGGCGGTCGAGGGAGACCGCCAGGCGCCCGCGATGGCGACCGAACATTTGTTCGTAGTGCTCAAGCTCGTCTTTATGTTCGTCGAAGGCGGATGGAGCAGGCATTGGATTTCCTCAATTGGGCTGCAACAAGAGGGCTGAAGCCCTTTGCGTTGCGCATTGATCGGACCTAAAGGGCCGAATCGTTGTCTAGGACGTTAGCCGCGTTTGGCGCCGAGAATCAGTTTTGCGCAACGCGCTTTTATTTTGCCTCATTTATGTTCGTCAAAATTTCTGGCCTGCGCTGACAACTTCTGCCCCGAGTTGCACTGATGACTGCGAAAAGGTTGCATGCGATTCGCGCGGGCGATCTGACGATGCTGGTAGCACATCGGGCACACCGAGTGGGCAGTTAACTTTACCGCACCCCCCGTGCGGACCATAATTTCTGTGGCCACCGAAGTGGTTCCTATCGTTGGTTCAACGAAAATCTGAGTTGTGGGATGTAGGCCCGTCTCCTGGGGACGCTTGGGAAGGGACCGGGCCGGAGCAGCCAAACATGCGACGTTCGGATCTGGTACAGCACAAGGAAAAGGAAAAAGGCGCGACTACGCGCACCTCGCAAATCGTTTTCGGCGAGCGGCAGCACCTGTTGCGGGTGCTGGATTCGCTGGAAGGCACGGAGCTGCCGATTGCGCGGATGCAACAGGAGCGGCGAATTCTGGAAGAACTGATCCACGCGCGGACGCGGGAATTGAACCAGATCAACACGGCGTGGGACGAGAAGATCGGGCTGGTGCTGAGCGGGGAAGCGAAGCCGGAGATGCTGGAAAAACTGGCGAAGCAGGCGCCGGCGGAAGATTTCTATTTGTTGCGGTTGATCAGCGAGCATCCGCGAGCGAATGCGAAGACCTTGAACAAATTAGCGAAGCATCCTTACGGGGCGATTCGCGAGAATGTGGCGCGGCATCCGAATGCGGATGCAAATACCTTGACATGGCTGAGCAAGGACCGCAGCCAGCCTCTGTGGTACCTGGTGGCGTTCAATCCGAATACGCCGACGATTTTGCAGCGGCGGTTGCGAGACCGGTTGAAGAAATTGGGTGAGAGCCAGTTGTCGCGTTAGTTTTTTCCCGGAAAGTACAGAAAAAACCAGAGATAACGCAGAAACGTAAAGACCGCGAAGTTGCGCGCAGATTGCGACTTGACATAAGCGAACTGAACCGTTTAGTATGCAGCTCGTCGTCAAGCGAGCGATGGATTTTCTTTGGGCATGCGTACTCATTCTGGGCGGTGAATATGATTCGAGTGCGGAATCTGGTTAAGAAATTCGGGGACCTTACCGCTGTTAGCGATGTGTCGTTTGCGGTGGCGGCGGGGGAGATATTTGCGTTTCTGGGGCCGAACGGGGCGGGGAAGACGACCACGATCAAGATGCTGACGACCTTGATGCGGCCATCGGGCGGGGCGATCGAGATCGACGGGTTGGATCCCGAGGCCAAGCAGCATGAGGTGCGGAAGCGCTTCGGAATCGTGTTTCAGGACCCGAGTCTGGACCAGGATCTGACGGCGATGGAGAACATGGAATTACACGGCGTCCTGTATCACGTGCCGCGGAAGGTACGGCGGGAACGCACCGAGCGGTTGTTGAAACTGTTTGAGTTGTGGGACCGGCGCGATGCTTTCGTAAAGACTTTTTCCGGTGGTATGAAGCGGCGGCTGGAGATTGCCCGCGGGTTTCTGCATACTCCGAAAATTTTGTTTCTGGATGAACCGACCTTAGGGCTGGATCCCCAGAGCCGGAATCAGCTTTGGACGCATGTGAAGAACGTGAACCAGACGGAAGGCACGACGGTGTTTTTGACCACGCACTATATGGATGAGGCCGACCGCGTGGCGCAGCGCATTGCGGTGATCGATCACGGGAAAATTGTGGCTATCGGTACGTCGGCGGAATTGAAGGCGCAGACGCAGAGGGAAACGCTGGAAGAAGCGTTTCTGGCGTTGACGGGAACCGCGATTCGAGACGAGACCGCGGGATCGGCGGATCAGATGCGGCAAGTGGCCAGGGCGTGGGGGCGCTAAGACGATGCAGGCTATCTATATTTTGTGGCTGCGAGAACTGAAGCGGTATACGCGATCGCGCGCGCAGATTCTCGCGTCTTTAGGGCAGCCGCTGCTGTATCTGCTAGTGCTGGGATTTGGATTGGGACCCGTGTTCCAGAAGGCGGGGAACGGCAGCTATCTGCAGTTCATGGCGCCGGGCGTGATCGGAATGACGGTATTGTTTTCGTCGGTATTTTCGGGGATCGCGCTGTTGTGGGACCGGCAATTCGGATTCTTGAAGGAAACGCTGGTGGCGCCGGTGCCGCGTTTGCAGATCATGATCGGGCGAACGTGCGGTGCGGCGACGACGGCGATGATCCAGGGATTGCTGGTGACGGTGGTGACGCTGATCGCGGGATTCCGGCCGGTGAATCTGGCGATGGTGCCGCTGGCGCTGTTGTTTCTGGCGCTGGTGGCGGTGGTGTTTTCGGGATTGGGAACGGCGATTGGGTCGAGCATGAAAGACATGCAGGCGTTTCCACTGGTGATGAATTTTCTGATGCTGCCGATTTTCTTTTTGTCGGGAGCGCTGTTTCCGCTGACGAATTTGCCGAAGGCGTTGAGTATTGTTACGTCGCTTGATCCTTTGGCGTATGGAGTCGATGGGTTGCGGTCGGCATTGATCGCGCAGTCGCATTTTGGGGCGGTGCTGGATTTGGCGGTGCTGGGGTGTGTGGCGGTGGTGTTGTTGGGGTTGGGGGCGTGGCGATTTTCGAAGATTGAGATTTAGGGGCATGGCACGAGGGCTGAGCGAGCGGGCGCATCAGAAGGTGCTGGATACCGCGGCGGAGTTGTTTGCCGAGCGGGGGATTGACGGCACGAGCGTGGATGCGATCGCGGCGGCGTCGAAGGTCAGTAAGGCAACCATTTACAAGCATTGGGCGGATAAGGAGGCGCTCTGCCTGGAGATGCTGGTGCACGTACACCGGCTCGATGAGGTGCCGCCTGAAGCCGATAGCGGAGATTGGAAGGAAGATATGGTGGCGTTTTTGACCTACGAGCCGGCGCCGAACAAAGCGGCTTTGCAGAAGAAGCTGCTGCCGCATTTAGTGGCGTATTCTGCGCGGAACCACGAATTTGGGCGAGCTTGGCGTGCGCGGGTGATGGAACGGGCGCGGAGCGGAGTGAAGAAGCTCTTGCGCCGAGGGATGGAGCGGGGGAATTTCCCGGCGGTGCTGGATGAGGATCTTGGTGTGGCGCTGTTGTTCGGGCCGATGATGTTCCGGCACATTTTCAGCGGGTCGATGGACAAGGAGTGGCTGGCGAGGGGCGCGGTGGAGGCGTTTTGGAAGGCGCACGCGCGGGAGGGTTCGCGGCCGGGGCACGGTTTGGGTGGATTGAGTCACGCGAGGCGAAAGATTTAGCGCCAGGAATATGGTGCTTCGCAGGCCGCATCGGTGGTTCTGGACAGGCCAGCCTTCGCGATTCCGGTTGTGCGACTATCCGAACTAATCGAGACCTATGCGCCAGATTTCGCTGTTTGCATCAACTTAACTATTAGGCAGCTTGCCTCCGACACTCCGGGCCGCCGCCGCCGCCCCATGCGAAAATCGAGGAGTCGTTCCGTGCAAAATGAAAAACACGGGTTCACGTCGGCTTAGTCGAGACGTTCCTGCGATGGTTTGTAGCACCGGATTAGTGACACTCGCGCCGATGGCCTTATTATGGCGGGCTGTGAGTCGAGGAACGTAGCTTAGCAGGAGACATCGTGATCGAGCAAAAAATTAATGAATTCTTTAACGATGCCGAGTCTACGGGCTTCGGAACAGGCTGGTGGAGTGGGATATTGTCAGCCTTTTTTGGATTTCTTTCGTTCGGAGGAGTTTTGTGCCTGCATTTTCCACAGCTACTAACCTCTCCCGAACTACGCCCACATTATCCAATGCACACCATGCGCGTCTTAATCCAATTCCTCATAGTGGGGGCGATTTTCTTCGGAGTCATTTCTTCGATTCTGCGTAAGAAGAAGGCTTTGGCATTGACTGGAATGTTGTTTGCTGTCGCGGCAACGGCTTTGGGAGGATCAAGCGTACAGATTAACGATACTTTGCGCGATGGCCCTGCAATCGGCCTGGACTGGTTTTTGCTCGATTTGTTTTTGATGGCCCTCATCTACGTACCACTCGAAAGACTCTGGCCCCAGTATCCGAAACAAGGAACATTCAGAAAGGAGTGGACTCTGGATGTGGTTTATTTCATGTCCACTCATCTCCCTCTGCAAATTTTATCTTTTCTGGTTTTACTGCCCGCTACCCAGGCCACTAAATATTTGGGTGTTCCTGCTCTTCAACAATTGATCGCTCGAATGCCCTGGATTTTGCAATTTTTCCTGGCCGTTGTGGTTGCGGACCTTGCTGAATATTTCATTCATTTGGCTTTACACAAAGTGCCTTTTCTATGGCGTTTTCACGCTGTTCACCATTCTTCGAAAGCGCTTGATTGGATCGCGGGCTCACGCTCCCACTTTGTCGATGACACACTTGTGCGCGGATTTGTCCTCGCCCCTCTCATGTTTGGATTTTCGCAGTCCATCATCCTGGCATATTTGATTTTTGTTACCCTTCACGCTACTTGGACTCACTGCAATTTCGGTCCCAATGTCAAATGGATCGACGAGTTCTTGGTTATGCCCAGATACCATCATTGGCACCACACTTCGCAAAAAGAGGGCATCGACAAGAACTTCGCTATTCATTTTCCGTGGATCGATAAGATGTTTGGAACCTACTATTATCCTGATGCGTGGCCGGAAGTTTATGGCCTGGACGGCGAAGAACTTTCACCCAACTTTATTGGGCAAACGATCGAACCGTTTACGAAGAGAAAAAGAACGCCCTAAAAATCCAGTGCAGCCAGTGGAACGTCCTTGGGTATCTCCTCACCCTTAGCCGTTGCCGTCACTAGGCCAAGGTTTTTCAGAACCTTGACAGTCAAAAATCCAAAGTCATACTCGGATTCGTCGTGGCTCAGTCGCAAGAGGCCCGGATAGTGGTGATGATTATTCTGCAGACAAGCGCTGAAGGTCGCCGTTACCGGTAGCCACTCGCCAATATTCATGGCGTTGTCCTCTTCATCGTGATACCGCCGGTATCCAAATGTTCGAGTGTGGGTCCAATAGTTTTGAATCATATTTACCCACAGCGCAAAAACTCTCATTCCAACCCACATCACCAGCGCGAATTTGAGATCTCCAACCAACTTCCACAGAAGATAAAAACTAAAGGTTTGTACAACTATCGCGAAAAATGGATTGGCAACGACCCGAAAGGTCCGGGAGTTCAAAATCTTGTCGCTGGCCAAATTCTCATTGCATTCATACGGCATCATGCAGCGATACAGGGTTCGCCAAAAACCATCGCTTGAAATCTTGTTCGGATCTCCATCATGGTCGGCATTTTTGTGATGCAGCCGATGACGATTGACCCAGGCGATCGGATCTACGTAGATCCCGAAGACGTTGTTAACCACCGTGACGCTCTTTATGAACCATTCCTTATAGTCGAGTGCGCGATGAGCGATTCCCATGTGAAGAACATCGGCCAAATACAACCCCGCAAGAAACCAACAAAAGACAAAATAGATTCCGCCTATCGACATTCCAATCCAAGGTCCCAAATGAGTTGGGGCAGAATACATACAAGCCAGCATGTAGGCAAAAATAATCAAATAGCCTGTGATGTTGTATATTCTCACGATAACTCCCCGGGGCATATTCAAGCAGAAAGAGGCACGCCCTTCAAATAACAAGTTAAAGTAGATAAAGTTTGTGGCCCGCAGTTCGTCAACTGCTCAGAGTATTCTGCAGTGGCCCGACTCAGCAGAACTGTCCAGACAATCCAAGAAAACTTTCACCGATGTTCCGGGGATGAGTCATGACGTCGCCCGAGGAGTTGCGCTCAACTTGGTACTCAATTTCTTGGATTCGGGGCGTTGACTGGGGCGAGCATTCAGCGAAACCGGCGCGTAGCAGGTCGGAAAGAATCCTGGAGAAAATCTACAGAAGGATCGCACAAGGGCGTCCGCCTCCTTTCGACTCTCAGGGCTAGCGAAGGCGGTCGCTACATGCTATGGGCCGAGGCATTTAGGTGTATAACCATTGGCAACTGGGTCGCGAGTGGCCTCCCAGACTGAAGAACTGGAGAGAAAACGAAATGAGAAAATCACGGATTGCCTGGGGTGTGGGAGCGTTGATCATCGTCGCGGTGTCAAGCGTCGGGCTGGCCCAGAAAGCCAAAAAGGTCATCTACGTGTCTTCCAGCGACGCTACTTTCAAGCCGTCGCAAATGGAAGGGGTTTCCATGGCGACGCTTTGGGGTGATCCGGACAAGGGCGCTCATGCAACGTTCACGAAATTCGCGGCGGGGCACGACGCGGGAATGCACACGCATACGAACGATGTGTGGATCTCGGTCATAAAAGGCGCGTATCTATACAAAGACGACGCAGGCGAAAAGCGTGTGGGCCCGGGCGATTTTCTTCGAGTTCCGGGGGGGCACAAACACTGGAGCGGTGGCGACAAGACCGAAGGCGCGCTGTTCTATGAGGAAGGATCAGGGAAGTTCGATCTTATTCCGTCGAAATAGGCATCCACAAGCGGTAGATCGGCAGCAGCAGCTCGCCTAGGGAAGAACCCATCGGTTCCTCTACCCTTACGCGAGTCCGCGCACCGCCCGCATGTAGCGGCTGTGGGTGCCAAGACGCAATGGAGGACCTCTCAGGCCTGAGCCACAGGCGAAATTGTCGGATACGTGGAAACAGACACGAAACGATTCGGTCACCGGCTAGTGCCTGACAAACTAAGCGGCAACGAATTCGCTGTCTAACGTAACCCGCACCTTTCGGCCGAGAGCATTGAGCAAAAAGGGCTTGGAGAGAAAGGCAAAATCCTCGCCACGAGCTCCGTGATGAACGATGGCATCGGCGGTGTAACCCGAAACACACAAGACCCCCATTTTTGGATAAAGCGGTGCAAGCTGATTTCGGTTACATCTTGGGGGGCAATTCGGGGCAGATGCTACCGCTTGTATGACGTTAGACCCGCGAGGAAGAAGCGTCAGCGCAGATTCCGAATCAAACACGTAAAACGCATTGAAAGTCGCATGCAGGACTTGCTGACTAGGCTAGGGGAAGGGGGCTGAGTCGCGCACACGTTGGGCTTGCAGGAGGTGACGGCGCTCATGGCTGGCGATGATCTGGAGGCCAGTGCCGACGGTGAAGCGGATTCCCGGAACCAGTGGATTGCGAAAGCGAATGCCGTTGACGTTCTTGGCGCGAGCTTTGACGATCAATTCGCGGCAGGCCTGATTGCTGGAAAGGAATCGGTCAACTACGGATAGGTCTACACGGCGGGCAGGCCGGATTTTGGCCGGGGCGGGAACGCGCTTGATGTCAGAGGAAGGCTCGACAAATCTGCGGATAAACCACCGGCCGAACCAGCCAGGAGTGATGTTTTCCGTCGGGGCGTCCGGTTCGCCCTGAAGCGCGGCGGTAATCGCAGGTAGATAGGCCTCGTTAGTGATGCAAAGGTGCTCGAGACATTGGCCGATGCTCCAAGATCCCGGGGCTGGTTGCCAATTGAAGTGTTCCTCGGTAAGTCCGGCGATCAGTGCCTGCGCCGTCTGGTCATTTGTGTTCAACTCCAGAACAAGGCGGGCGGACCAGGCTGGTGTGCGGAGTTGCTGTGTTGTGGCCATGAAGAGCCCGCAAGTATTGTAAGCGCGAACTAGGGCCTACAAACCAGAGCTTACAAGACTGTCCGCGAATCCCGAACGCGTTCCGCAAGGACTAGGCGAATGGTCTGAACTGCGGCCGCTTCAGTGGACGGTGATAGTGAGGGTGGATCTGGTGTTGTCGAAAGCGTTGATGGTGTAGAGGGTATAGGTGGTGGTGGCGGTGGGCGCAATGGTGACGCTGGAGCCGCGGACGGCACCTACTTGCGGAGTGATGACCACCAAGGAGGCGCCGGTGACTTGCCAGCTTAAGGTGACTGGCGTGCCGGTGGCGACGGAGGTCTGGTCGGCGGTGAAGCTCGTGATTTGCGGTGCGGCGCCGGTCGGAAGATTGCTCTGCATATAAACCGGGGACATCTGTATCACTTCAAAGTCGGAGGCATGCACGCCGCCGAGATTGCGGAGGTCGTCGTTGTCCCAGCGATCGTCGGGGGCGCCGCCGATGTACATCGAAGAGCCGTTGTCGGCCATGATCAGCCCGTATTTCTTGAAGGCGTTCAAGATCACTTGATTGGCGGGAGAGAATCCGGAAACGTTGAAGCTGGATTTCAGGCGCAGGCGCATGCCCATGGGCGCGGCGAGCGCGTCGCTGGAATTCGCGGCCCAGTGCGAGGCCGGCGGGATGAAGGCGGCGCGGCTGCGCTGCAGAGTGAAGCGGATGGCGTGATTGATGTGGCCGGCGGCGACTTCGTCGTAGCGGACCAGGCCGGGGAAAATGGGGAGGCCGGCGGCGTCCGCGGAGGTCCATGTGTAGGGGCGCTGCTCGTTGCCGAGGAGATCCCAGATAGCGCCGGAGCCTGCGGTCCAGCTGGTGGTGCCGCGTGTGGCGGCGTACAGCTCGTAGACGAAACAGTTGGCGTTATCGAGTACGAGGACGTGTTGATCGCCGGAATTGGGTTCGCCTTCGATGGGGTCGGAGAGCGCGATGGGCATGGGGCCGGGATCGCTTTCGCCGGGCGAATCGGTGTAGGTGATTGGTAACAGGGGTTGCTGCTGATTGGCGATGGTGTACGGAATGCCGATTTTCCCACCTTGATAGAGGCCGGCGCCGAAATCGGCGTGCAGCCCGATCCCGACACCGATGTAACTAATGATGTTGGCGGAATTGGGGTCGACGGTTGCGGCAGAGATATCTTGGTTCCATAGGCTGTTGGCGGAGAAGGGCAGGAAGCCTGCCAGGCTGGCGCCAACGCCGAGCTGCATCTGCGAGCAGCCAGAGGCTTGCTGTGACCCGCCGACTTGAAGATTGAGCGGGTTGGAAGAGCTGGCGCCCGGGTCCGGATTGACGACGGTGAGGCTGAAGTTTCCCGCAGAGGCCGCGGAACCGGTGGCGTTGAGTTGCGTGGCGGAGACGAAAGTTGTGCTGAGCGCGGTAGCGCCTAGAAAGACTTGCGATCCGGCGAGGAAATTTGTGCCAGTTATCGTGAGCGAAAAATTGCCGGTGCCGATGCTGGCGGGGTTGGTGCCGACGAGTGTGGGAGTCGGATTCATGAGCGTGACGACGCCGGAGGCGCTGGCCGAAGTGGCGGCTGCGCTGGTCGCGGTGATGGTGACGGTGTTCGGAGTGGGAAGCGCGGAGGGGGCGGTGTAGGTGCCATTGGAGGCGATGGTGCCGAGAGCTGCGGAGCCACCGGGAGCGCCGTTGACGGACCAATTGACCGAGGTGTTGGAGTTGCCGGAAACAGTGGCGGTGAATTGGAAGGTGCTGCCAGCGCGGATGTTGGCGGTAGTGGGCGAAACGCTGACGGAAGTGGAGGCCGGAGTCCCGGGATTGTTGGGATTGCCGCCGGAGTTGTTGTTGGAGTTGCTGGAGCCAGTGGCGGCGCAGCCTATGGCGACCACAGCGGCGAATAGGGCGGCAACGACGGGCAAGGATCTGGCGAGAGGTCGCATGGCTGTGAGAACACACCTCGGACGGCAGGAAGTCGGAGATCAGTGTGGGTCAAACAGAGGTTCGAGGATACTGGACCGAAGGGAAGAACAAGGGCAGGGGCCGCGCTGAAGATAGTAGAATGCCGCGGCTGTAAATCCTCCAGTACGAGTGGGATAGGTGGAAGGTAAACCGCGAAGAAGGGGTAGTGTCGTAGCAGCCGGATGGTCGTTTCTCAACGCCAATCGTTGGCGTGTGCTGGTGGTGTCGGCGCTGCTGGTGGTGCCGTGCCTGTGGCATCAACGTATCGAGGCTGGGGATCTGGGAAGCCACGTTTATAACGTCTGGCTGGCGCAACTGATCGGCAAAGGGCAAGCGCCGGGGCTGTACCTGGCGCAACAGTGGAACAATGTACTGTTCGACGTGACACTGCTGCATGTGGCGAATGTAGTGGGATTCGCGGCGGCGCAGAAAATTGTGGTGCCGATCTGCGTGCTGGTGTTTTTCTGGGGCGCTTTCGCGTTTGTGAGCGTCTTGAGCGGTCGGACGCCATGGATGTTCACGCCGGCGCTGGCGATGCTGGCCTATGGATATCCGTTCAACATGGGGTTTTTCAATTACTACCTGTCGATCGGGTTGGGGTGTTTGTTCCTGGCGCTGATTTGGCGGGCCCCGGAAATCGGGGGAATCCTTGATTGGGTTGCTGCTGTGGTCGTGGCGCTGTTGACGATGTTGGGGCATCCGCTCGGGGTCTGTTGGATCGCTGGGGTGCTTCTTTACCGAGGACTGCGGAGGCTATTGCCGGGCGCGTGGAAGCTGGCGATACCGTTGGCGGAGTTTGCAGCTTATCGCGTGGGGCTGTGGTACGTACACCGCAAGAATTTGTCTGTGGACTGGCAAGGAGCCATTCCTTTCTACGAATTGAATGGATCGGACCAACTGGAGCTTTTCGGCGATCGGTATGTTTATTTGGTCTGGGCGGCGTTCCTGTTTGGCGTGGCGTGCTTTGCCGCGGAACTCTGGAGGCGTCGGAGCGATGGGGAGTATTGGAGAGGCATAGCGTTTCCGCTGGAATTATATGTGTTGCTGGTGTGCACGATGGTGGTGATGCCGGAAAACGTGCGCACAGCGATGTATGCGGCATGGATCGGTTTGTTGGCATCACGTCTGACGATGGTGGCGGCCATCGCAGGAGTGGCGGTGCTGGCGTGTGGCAGACCGCGATGGTGGCAGGCCGCTGGATTTGGAGCGATTGCCGTGGTGTTCTTTACGTTCTTGTATCAGGACACCGGTAAGCTGAACCAGCTAGAGGCTAACGTAGAGAAGATTGTTGCCACGTTGCCGGCCGGGACGCGGGTGATCCCCACGATGGCGGCGGATCCGGAATGGAGGATCGAGTTTATCGCGCACATGGTGGACCGGGCGTGCGTGGGGCGGTGCTTTGTGTATTCGAACTATGAGCCGTCGTCGGGACAGTTTCGTGTGCGAGTGGTGAAACGCGGCAGCTGGATAGTGTCGCCTTCGGCCGATGCAGCGGATGACATGCAGGGTGGGAACTATGAGATTGAGCGGGGCGATTTGCCGCTCAAGCATATCTATCAGTGCGCAAGGGAAGACTGGATGAAGTTGTGCGTGCGGGATTTGGCCGAGGGAGACAACACGGGTACAGGGTGGATGCGTCCGGGGGAGTAGAGGCTGCAGTAACGTCGAGGGTTAACATAACAACTGATTTTGTTAACTTGGGCCTTGGCCGGTTGCCAAGGCCTGAATGGCGCTTTTCCGTGCTGGCTTTTTTCGCGGCGACCGGACGCCGGCCTTCAAGGATGGGCTCCCATGCAGTATTTTTCCAGGATTTTTGGGAAATGGACAAATTGGCTCTTGCAGCAGTCCAATAGCGTGTAGAATTGGCTCAGGGTGAGAGACAATGCTTCCTGTACACCTCCAACCGGAAAGCCACGTTCCTCTCTATGTGCAGTTGCGAGATCAATTGCGGGCGCTGGTGCACGCGGGCGACCTGCGTCCGGGTGACCGAATCCCCGCGAGCCGCGAGCTGGCGACCATGCTGGGCGTCCACCGCACGACGGTGGCGAACGCTTATGCCGAATTGGAATCGGAAGGGCTGATTCAGGGGCACGTCGGGCGCGGCACGTTTATAAAGAGCAATGGAAATGGATTGAAGATTACGCCGCCGGCGCCACCGGTGATGAATGGCGGGAACGGGATCCGCTGGGAGCTGTTGTTTGCGGACGAACGTAGCGACGAAGTTTTGACGCGGTTGACCGCGAGCGCGCCGGAGAATTCGTTGTCGTTTGTGATGGCGCGGCCTGCCGAGGAATTTTTTCCGATCGATGAGCTGCAGATTTGCGTGAACGCGGTGTTGCGGCACGAAGGCACGGAAGTTTTGAATCTGGGGCCGTCGGACGGCTATCCACCATTAAAAGAGGCGCTGCTGGAGTTGCTGCGGCGCGAAGGACTGACCGTCAAAGATGAGAATTTGCTGATTACCGACGGTTGCCAGCAGTCTCTGGATCTGATCAGCAAGGCGTTTGTGCGACCCGGCGATTCGGTGATTCTGGAAAATCCGACGTATCCGGGAGCAGTCTCGATTTTCACCGGCGCCCGGGCGCGGTGCTTGGCCGTGCCGGTACACACTCATCCGGAACCTGGAAGTTCGCTGGGGATTGATGTCGGCGCGCTGGAAGCGACCCTGGCAGCGAATCGGGTCAAGCTGATTGTGCTGACGCCGGATTTCCACAATCCGACGGGGACATCGATGCCTGTGGATTCGCGGCGGAAGGTGCTGGATCTGGCGACGCGGTATCAAGTTCCCGTTGTGGAAGATCATATCTATGGCCGGCTGCACTCGCGGGATGAGCGCCTGCCGTCGCTGAAGCACCTGGACCGCAGCAACCTGGTGATTCACATCGACAGTTTCGCGAAGGTCGCGTTTCCGGGGCTCCGCGTGGGGTGGATTGTAGCGCCCGCGGCGGCTATCGAGCGGCTGCGAGTGGTAAAACAGACTACGGATCTGCATACGGATCAGCTGGCGCAGGCGGTGCTGGCGGAATTTCTGCGGCGAGGATTGTTCACCAAGCACGTGGCCAAGATGCGGAAGGTCTATGCGTCGCGGATGCTGGCACTGGACGAGGCGCTGCGCAAGCATATGCCGGAGGAGACGCGCTGGACGCGTCCTGAGGGCGGCATGTGCCTGTGGCTGGAGTTGCCGCCAGGTTTTGATGCCAGCGAGTTGTTGATCCACGTTAAGGAGCGCGGAGTGTTGTTTGCGCCGGGCCGGTACTTCTACGTACAAGGACCATTGCCGAACACCTTGCGGCTTGGTTTCGCGGGGCTGGATGAAAAACAGATCGCGCGAGGAGTGATGATCATAGCGGATTTGCTGCGCGTGGAGATGCGCAAGCGCCAGCGAGGCGTGCGGCGTGCGGAGCGGAGTCGCGTGGCGCTGGTCTAAGACACATCGCGATCGATGATTTGAAGAGGGTAGGCGTTGAGCGAAATCCTACGATTGGAGCCGAATCCGGAGAATGGATGTTTCGGGTGCGGCGGAGCGAACGAAAGTGGGATGAAATTGGCGTTCGAGCAGGACAATGCGCAGCGCAAGATCGTGGGACGGTTCGTGCTGGGCGGGAAGTATCAAGGTGGCGGAGGGATGGCGCACGGCGGGATCATTGCCGTACTTCTGGATGAGGCCATGGGAAAGGTTTGCCGGTTTCGGGACGCTCGGGCTGTGACGGCGCAGTTGACGGTGGATTATCTGAAGCCGATCGACGTGGAGCAGGAGATCGTTGTGGAAGCGTTTGAGGAGCAGCAGAGCGGGCGAAATTTGTTTATGGTGGGCGAAATCCGAAATTTGGTCGGCGATGTCCTGGCAAGAGGGAAGGGGCGGTTTGTGGTCGTGCGGCAAGCACATCCTGGGGGAGAGCCGGAGAAGAAGCGCGTAACAGTTTAGAATTCGGGGAAATTGGCTCTGGTTTTGACAAGATTTGGAAAAAGAGGAGAACGAAATGGCAGCGAATAAGGGCAATAACGGAAAAAAGTCCAACGCCAGCAACGCAAATGGCGGCGCGAACGGAAGCGGGAGCAAGAGCGTCAACGGTCACGGAAGCGCGACGTCCAACGAATGGCGCGTGAAAGTCGGCTTGGCGGAAATGCTGAAGGGTGGCGTAATCATGGACGTCACCAACGCCGACCAGGCCAGAATTGCCGAGAAAGCAGGCGCGTGCGCGGTAATGGCGCTGGAGCGCGTGCCTTCGGACATCCGCAAAGAAGGCGGCGTGGCGCGGATGGCATCCATCAAGGTGATCCGCGAGATCATGCAAACGGTTACCATCCCGGTGATGGCCAAGGTGCGTATTGGGCATTTCTCCGAAGCCGAAGTGTTGCAGGCGCTGGAAGTCGATTTCATAGATGAAAGCGAAGTGCTGACGCCGGCGGACGAAGAGAACCATATCTGGAAGCACGACTATCGTGTGCCGTTTGTGTGCGGGGCGCGCAACCTGGGCGAGGCGCTGCGGCGCATCGCCGAAGGCGCGGCGATGATTCGCACCAAGGGCGAAGCCGGCTCCGGTAACGTGGTTGAGGCGGTGCGGCATATGCGCACCATCGTGAGCCAGATGAAGAAACTCACCACCATGCGCGAAGACGAATTGATGAAGGATGCCAAGGAACTGGGCGCGCCGCTGGATTTGATTCGCCAGGTGGCGAAGACCGGCAAGTTGCCGGTGCCGAATTTCTCGGCAGGTGGCATCGCGACCCCAGCCGATGCCGCACTGGTTCGGCGTTTGGGTGCGGAAGCGGTTTTCGTGGGCTCCGGTATTTTCAAGTCGAGCGATCCCGAAGCGCGCGCGAAGGCCATCGTGAAAGCCACCACTCACTTTGCAGATGCCAGGATCGTTTTGGAAGCGCACGAGGAGCTCGGCGAGGCTATGCCGGGATTGGACGTTCGGCAGATGGAAGAGAAGGACTTACTCTCGACGCGAGGCTGGTAAGGCCGGTGAAAATCGGGATCTTGGCCGTGCAGGGCGATTTCGCTGCGCACGCGGCGATGCTGAAAAGTCTGGGTGTGGAGAGCGTGGAAGTCCGCACGCCAGAAGCTCTTGATTCGTGTGACGCGCTCATTTTGCCCGGCGGCGAAAGCACCACGCAACTGCAGTTCCTTCAGGAAGAGGGACTCGACAAGGCCATCCGGAAGTTCGTTGCATCAGACAAGGCCGTGTTTGGTACCTGCGCAGGCGCCATCCTGCTGGCTAAGGAAGTGAAAAATCCGAAGCAGGAGTCGCTCGGGCTGCTGGACATTACAGTGCTGCGTAACGGATACGGCCGGCAGGTGCATAGCGATGTCGTTAGCGGCCCCACAACGCTCAAAGACGAGCCGCTGGAGATGGTGTTCATCCGCGCTCCGGTTATCGAACGAACCGGGCAGGGTGTCCAGGTGCTCGCTAAATACGAAGGCAAGCCCGCGTTGGTTCAGAGCGACAACGTGATCGCCGCGGCTTTTCATCCCGAGCTGACCGTCGATACCACCGTGCACGAGCGCTTCTTGAAAATGGTGCGAGAGCGATTGCCAACCAGGCACGAAGCAAAATCAACTGGAGCGCAAAACGGAGGCGTTAAGTCCAACGGTGCGAAAGCCAAACGTAGTTCCGGGCGATAGGCGGAAATTTGCGAAGGGATAAAACCAGCGTATCGCAGGAAGATTACCTCAAGGCCATCTGGGAGATGCTTGAGGAGGACCACACACCGATCAGCGCGCGGTTGGCCGAAGAACTGGGCGTGACACCTCCCGCGGTGACGGCGGCGTTGAAGCGTATGACTCGCGACGGGCACGTGCGCGTGGATCGCGAGGGACGCATCGATCTGACGCGCAAGGGACGTCAGGTTGCAGAGCGGCTGGCGCTGCGCCACCAGCTGGCGGAGATGCTGCTTACCGATGTGATCGGATTATCGTGGTCGAAAGCACATGACGAGGCCGAGCGCCTGGAACATGCGATCTCGCCAGAGGTGGAAGCACTGCTGTTGAAGCGCTTCGCGGATAAGAAGAGCTGCCCGCATGGAGTCCCAATGCGCGGCGGGATCGCCAAACTGCGGAAACAGGGCGCGGTCCTGTTGTCGGACTTGCGAGACGACGAGAAGGGCGAAATCGTCTGCGTTTATGAGAAGGACGGGCGCTTTCTGGAATTTCTGGAAGGCCTGAACTTGCGGCCGGAGACGCGCGTGGAAGTGAAAAAACGCGAGTATGACGAGACGATGACGCTGCGCGCTGCCGGTCGCACCATGCACCTGGGGAAGCCGGCGACCAGCCGGATTTGGGTGCGGCGGCTGGAAGCTTAGTTCTTAATCCAAACAATACTTTGCGAATGTGTCGTCCCGTTCCGGCGCCAACACACCGTAGACAAGTGCTACGCGACACGAAAAAGATGGCGGAGTTCAGGCGCGATCGTCCAGCAAGGACTTCAAGCGTGCGTAGCCGGCGCGGCTGACGGGCAGGCGAGTGCCGTCGGAGAGAATGGCGAGGCGGCTGTCTTTTCCATAAGGCTCGATGCGCGCCACCCGTTCAAAATTGACGATGTAGGAGCGATGAATACGCACGAAGCGTTCGGGGTCGAGGCCTGCCTCGATGCTGGCAATGGTTTGCTGCTTGAGGTGTTTGGCGCCGTGCGTGGCTAGCGCTACGTAGTCGTCTTGAGCTTCGACATAGTCCAGTTTGTTCACGGGAATCAACGTGACTCGCGTGCCGTCTTTGACTACCAGGCGCTCCAGAAATTGCTGTGGCGGGCGGGCGGCGGTGGCGAGTTCGTGCGCCGCGGGAGTTTTTTCGCCGATGCGGCTCTTGGCACGTTCGAGTGCGGCTTCAAAGCGATCACGGCCCACGGGTTTCAGCAGGTAATCGACGGCATGGACCTCGAAGGCTTTCATGGCGAATTCGTCGTAGGCGGTGACGAAAATCACCGCGGGCTGCGGCTCGATGAGTTCGAGAACGTCGAAGCCGGTGAGCTTGGGCATCTGCACGTCGAGAAAGATGAGATCGGGTTGATGTTCGGCGGCGGATTTGAGCGCTTCGAAGCCGTTGGCGCATTCGGCTACAACGGTTACTTCAGGATGCGGTTTAAGCAGTTCGCGCAGTGCGTAGCGCGCCAGGTCCTCGTCGTCGACGAGCAGGGCACGGAGGGGGCTTTGTTTAGCGGAGGTCACGAGCGGACCTCCCTCACGGTAGGAGTTGTAAGGGGTCGCGCCGCTGGTTCTGATGCACCAGCGTGTACAGCTGAGCCTGCCGTTTCCGCCGGGATCGCCAGATCTACACGGAAGGAATCTTCTTCAGGGGTCGCACGAACGCTGCCTTGCTGGGCATAGCGCGCTTCGATGCGCTGCCGCACATTCTTTAACCCTAGGCCGCCTGGGCGGGAAGTTGCGGCCTCTTGGTCAAAGGAATTCTCGATGGAAATCTGCAAAATGCTTTCGCTGACGCGCGCGCGCAGCCAGATTGTGCCGCCTTGCGGCAAATTGGCGATGCCATGAACGATGGCGTTCTCCACCAGCGGCTGCAAAATCAGCGGTGGCACCAGACAAGCCTCGGCCTGCGCATCGACTTCCTGGTCCACCTCCAGGCGCGTTCCGAAACGCACTTTTTCGATAGCCAGGTAGCGTTTCAGCAATTCCAATTCTTCGCGCAGCGGCACCGCGGCCCTTTCTCCAAGGCCCAGGGTCATACGTAGAAAGTCCGCCAGCAGAATGCACATTTCGCGGGCGCGACCTGCGTCGATGCTGGTCAGCGCGCTTATCGAATTCAGGCTGTTGAACAAAAAGTGCGGATTGACTTGCGCCTTTAACGCCTTCAATTCGGCGTCGCGAGCCAATACGCTGGTCTCTAGGACACGGGCTTCAGCAGTTCTCGAAGCCTCCAGCGCAATCAGCACGTAAAAGAAGCCGACGATAATGAAATAAAGGAGTACGCCGCTGACCAGCATCATGCTGAAGTGAGCGTCGTACCGTTGTGTCAGGCCGGTGTAGGAAGAGGAGGTCGCCAACATCCGCGCGTACAAGCGCCCTGCATGCGCCCACAAATAACTCAGCAACACCGCCGCGATCAGGTGGGTAGCCGCCACCCGCGTGAACCCCGAGGACCACAGCGGCGTGGCCCGGCAGGTGAACCAGGTCGCTAAACAGGCCGTGGCATACAGCGCGGCCATCGGCAGCAGAAGAATGGTCGCCTCGACGGCGCCAATTCCACCCGAGACGGTCACCAGAAAAACCAGAACCAGGGCCAGTGGAACCCAGACTGCGAGGTACGCGGCCAGATACGAACGGCGGCTCAGCAGCGGATGCATGCGCGGCTAGTTCTTGACCTCGACGCCACCGAAGCAGGTGGTGCCGGTGATGAATAGCGTCTTTCGCTGAACGCCACTGGGATCAGTGGGCATGGACATACGAGTTTTGTCGGAATAGCCGCCAAATAAGGTCTGGCCATGGAATTCAACGGCCCAGGTTTCCGGTACACGGATCTCCGCGCCGCCGAAAATAGCGTTCACTTCCAGGGTGGCTTCGCTGCCCTCCATGTCCGCATCGTGAAAATCGATCTCTCCGCCACCAAATACGCAAGTCACCGTGCCGCGGCGAAAATCACGCGCGCTGATGCGGCGCTCTATCCCGCCGAACACCGCGGTCGCATTCATGGTCGGTACGTCGTCGGCGGTATTGGAAACGCGGCCGCGCACGCGGCGGGCCTCGATGGCGTTCCAGATCATCACCAGGCCGACGCAAATGATCACCAGCGGCCACAAGTCTGCCCAGTGAAAGTGTAGAACGTCAAAATTTCCCAACAGCAACAGCGACCCGATCAGCATGAGCATCGCGCCCCAGGCGCGCCTGCCGGGAATGCTCAGCCGGCCCACGCCTGCGATGATCAACAGCACCGGCCAAAGCCGCCACAATCGGTCCGCGGAGACCACTCCCATGTGATCGAGCAACAGGACGACGCCGATCGCGCAGACGATCGCGCCGACGATGATTCCGTGACTTCCGTGATCGCGGCGCCCCGATCGCATGCGCATGCGATTGTTGATGTCCTTGTGGATTCCGTCGCGGATGGCGTCATGGATGGAATCCATTCGCGGCTCTCCCGCGGCCTCGCGTCGAGCGCCCCCGGGGACGTCCCGCCTCGAGTCTTGGCCCCAATCGGTCATCGCGCCGTCTCCAGCGTCCGCTTGCGCAGCAAAAGCACCCCTAACAAGATACCCGTGAGAGCGAAGGATAGTACCAATATCCCACAGACCAGCGGCAATAGGGCGGCGGGGTGAAAGGCGATTGCCCGGCATAGCCGAAGAAGGCTGAGCCCCAAGGCGGCGGGCGCCCCCATGGCGTCGGCGCCGATGCTGGCGAGAAATTGCGGCAGGTTCGCGGCGATTATGCCCAGCTTGCCAAAAAGCAGCACGGAACCCGTTACGATCAGCGCCAACCCCATCTGTTTTCTGCCATTTCGGCTCGAGTAAGTACTCTGTGCCATTGCCCAGCTCCTTGCCAACGCCTCGTGACAAGCCTAGGTTAGGGAAGGACCACCAGGGGTGCATCGGCAATTCGGGGAAGACGCCGCCTGTACCGGCGAATGACAGATATCGGCGGGCGAATGACGCCCGCGTACCAGCGGAATCGAGTTCTTTTTTATCGGGCTCGGAACCCACCTTGCAAAAACCTGGAAATGGCACTAGCTTATGCGGCACCAGACGGTCGCCAAATGGTCGCCAAACGGTCAGTTGACAGCGAGCACCGGCCGAAACTCGAAGGGTTCCACGGAGGCATGGTATGGACGGTCCAGGAAAGCCTGAACGTGTGGCAGAGCGTTGGCGCTGGCTGCTCTATGTGGCCATGGCCTTTGCGGGCGCGATGCTGACCTTTGTCGGCGCGCGAGCACAGCAAAAGGCCTCCGACGATGCCAAATTCCGCAAGCTGATCGATGACTATTGCGCCGCCTGGAGCACCGGCAACGCCGACGCACCCGCCAGGTTCTATGCCAAGGAAAATGGCCTGGTCTTCTACGACCTCGCACCGTTCGCCTACCGCAGCTGGAACGAGTACCACGATGGAGTAAAGAAGGAGTTCCTCGACAACGCGGCCGTGGAAAAACTCTCGGCGGGCAAGGATTTGCGCGTAGTGCGCCGCGGTATGATCGCGTGGACCACCGTGTCCATGCATTTATCGGAAAAGACCAAGGATAACAAAGCCAGCGAGGTGGACGTCCGCTACACCGGGATCTGGGAGAAGCGCGGGGCAAACTGGCTGCTGGTGCATGAACATCTTTCGGCGCCGCTCGGGTAGGCGTCTCGGCTAAGATGACTACGGCGGCGGTGACACTGCCCTCTCTGCCCACACGGAATGCTGAAGATGTTGCGGTATTACTGGATCACGTCAAAGGGCTATCGTTTCACTCCCTGGAATAGCCCGTATCTTCGCTGGCGATTTGAAACCTTCCTCGGGCCGGAAGCCGCCAACATGAATGCCGGCAAATTTTTTCGGCTGTCGTGGAAGTACCGAAATCAGTTGGAGAGCTTTCTGAATTGGGCTGATGAGCGCCGCAAAGCTCAACAGCGCCACCTGTAGCGATTCCCTCGCAGGCGTATACTGGATTTGTGGCGACCCTGCCTGTCGTCACCGAATGAATGGCGTTGCGGTAAAGCCCCGCGGTCTGAAGAGTACCTCTCCATGGCTTTAAAGCCACGTCTTGGAAGCAGCGGGGCAGAGCAGGGAATCGAGGATCCCATGAGTGAGTTGAAGATCCTCCAAAAGACGGAGTCACTCCACGAAGCCGGTTGGTGGGAACCTGAAGCGAACGGCCGAGTGCATTGCTTCTTGTGTCCGCGCCACTGTCACATCAACCCCGGGCAAGCAGGATTTTGCTTCATCCGCGTCAACCAGGGCGGCAAGCTCTACAGCCTGGGCTACGGTGCACCCGCGGCCCTGCAAGTCGATCCCATCGAAAAGAAGCCCCTCAGTCATTTTCTTCCGGGCACTCGCGTGTTCAGCATGGGCACGGCCGGCTGCAATATGGGCTGTTTCTTCTGCCAGAATTGGGACATCTCCAAATCGCACCACGATCAGGTGCATTCCCAGCACGTTCCGCCTGAGGATGTGCCCCTGTTGGCCTTGCAGCACGGCTGCGAGTCGCTGGCGTTCACCTACAACGAGCCGACCATCTGGGGCGAATACGTCATCGATATTTGCAAAGCCGCGAAGCAGCACGGACTGAAAACGGTACTGGTCTCCAACGGCTACATTACGCGCGACGCCTTCCATGACATCTATGACCATATCGACGCCGCGAACATTGACCTGAAGGCCTTCACCGAGAATTTCTACGGAAAGGTCACGTTGACACATTTGGCGCCGGTGCTGGAAACCCTGCAGTGGCTGAAGAACGAAACCAATGTCTGGTTCGAGATCACCAATCTCATGATCCCGACCCTCAACGACGATCCTGTCGAGACCCGCAAGCTGGCCGAGTGGATCCTCACAAATCTTGGGCCGGACGTTCCGTTGCACTTCACCGCGTTCCATCCGGACTTTAAGCTGCGCGACAAACCTCGCACGCCCCCGGAAACCTTGCACAACGCCCGCCGGATCGCGCGTGAAGTGGGCTTACGCTACGTTTACGAAGGGAATATCTACAGTGATGGCGCAAACACCAATTGCCCGGGCTGTGGGAATTTGCTGGTGAAGCGCTCCTGGCACGACGTGATGCAAAATCGCATCAGAAAAGGCGCCTGCCCCGATTGCGGATTTCAGATTCCCGGCGTATGGGAAAACACTTTGCGTCAGTATGGTTCAGCGCACCGGCCCACGCTGGGATTTGGAAAATATGGCCATCTTAACTTGTAGTCGTTTGTTGAACCTCTTACGGAGGCTCTTCAACAAGTAACTCTTCACCAGGTCACCAGGCGTTGCGCGAACGAATAGTATCCGGGCCCCACGCGCATCCCGTGATGCCAGGAGATCGGAAACGCCCACCAGACCAGCCCTCCCAGGATCGACTGCCCCAACGTGAGTGGGAGAATGTTTCGTTGGCGCGCGAACAACAGGCACATCGCAAAGCCGCCGATAAATGTGACCGGCATGAGCACCGGATTGGGCCAGTGGAGCGCGCCGAAAATTGCGCTGGCCAGCAATGCCGAAGCCCAGGGCGCCTTGACCGAGCTGAGAAACCGATTCATCAGGTAGGAATTGACCGCGATCTGTTGCAGCAGGCAGAAGGAAAAGTAGCCCACAAAGCGCCGCTCGTCGATCAAGCGCGCTGGCAAATGGTGCAGGGCGCCCAGCAATAGGCCGATGACTCCGACAGCGGCTACAGAGACCGCAAAAAATGCCAGCCCCTGGCGCGTTGCCGGCCACAAATTATCGGCGCGCCAGCCAAGAGTCTTGGGCGTGTCGCGGTGAATCAAGAAGCTGGCGATCAGCCACACTGGGAAGATGATCCAGGACTTCGGATATGCCAGCTGCCAACGCCAGATGAACAACGCAACAATTCCGGAAAATGTCAGGGCTTCAAGAATCGTGAGATAGGAAGCCCGGTCCTTCATTTACGAGGGATTCGCGGCCGCTTCGTCGTCGTTTTCGTCGAGATTCATCAGCCGCAGAGCGCTTTGAAACAATTTCTCGATGTCCTGCTCGCTGACCAGCTTGGGAGTCAGCAGATCTTCCATCTCGAAGTCGGGGAAGCCGCGGTTGGTGATGCGGCCGGGCAGCAGCAAGAGCAATTGCTTCGCATCCACGGCGCCCAGGGCCTTCACTTCTTCGAAAATCACGCGCTGCAGCGGCTCGTAAAAAGAGTCCGATTCCAACAGGCGGCAAAGCTCGACACGTGTGGCGGGCTTGACGAGCACCGAGCACAGCAGGCGGAGTGTGTCGCGCTCCATGTTGGTATGTTCCGCGATACTTAAAGCGCTCATTGCAATGCTGTCTCCCGGACGATCGGCGGCAGTTGCGCCCGAATCAGCCCTTCCACTCGCTGCCATACTTCCGGATCGCACTCGATCTCGATATGGCTTTTCATGAAGGTTCGCGCAATCCAGGGATAACCCGGGCAGGCAAGGGACTTCGAATCATAGTCGAAGCGAAAGTTTCCCAGGATCTGCGTTCGGCCGGCGTCCGCGGCGCGAATCTGTTTCTGGCCGCGAGGGAATCCATTGGATTGGTAAAAGTTTGCGGCGTGCTCGACGTTGCCGGGAATCAATGCGTCGTCCTGCCCGAGTTTCGCAACGCTGTCCACCTGCACGGTCAGCACCACGGGGACTCCGCTGGTCTGGAGTTGTCTTGCGAGCAGTAGGGCCGCGCTGGCTCCCCAGCTGTGACCGTATAAAATGACGCGCGCTGCGCGCTTTTCCTCGGCGGTTGGCTCGCCGCGGTGGCCCCCTGCGAGCAAACGCAGGACCGTATTTCTGGCGTCAGTTACCCGGCGGTTCTCAAACGTTTCGACGTGCACGGTGCTCGCATAATCATGCTGCAAATTCCGCGCGAGGATCACGGTGCTGTGCACCGCATCATCGTGGCGTATGAATCCGCCTACAAAGCCGATCACAATCGGCGTTGACGGCGAATTCCGACCTACCAGTCCCGATGGATCGTTCGCCGCGTGCGGCGGCTTCGAATCCTTTGAAGCCGCATCGTCCGCCCACGCCTGCAAACCGTTCGCCAGCATCAACATTGCGGCAACCGCCAGGCGCAAAATTAGATTCAACGATCCGCGGCCGCGGAGAAGCCGATAACGATGCATGACCTCAGGTAAGATGAAGGGAAGCGCAGTCGAGTTACGTGAAAAGGATTGCTTGCCATGGCTCCGAGACATCGAGTCGTGATTTTGGGCGGAGGATTTGCCGGGCTGAATGCCGCGCAGAAACTCAAGCGTGCACCGGTGGAAATAACGCTCATCGATCGCCGCAATTTTCATTTGTTTCAGCCGCTCCTCTACCAGGTGGCCACCGGCTCGCTTTCGCCCGGCGAAATCGCGGCTCCTTTGCGCGGCGTCCTAAGCCGCCAGAAAAACGCGCAGGTGCTGATGGGCGAAGCGGTGGACATCGATCCGGACGCAAAACGCGTCATGCTGCGGGATGGCGCGGCATTTGACTACGATTCGCTGATTGTAGCAACAGGCTCAAAAACTTCCTACTACGGCCACGATGAATGGAAGGAGTGGGCCCCCAGCCTTAAGACCGTAGAGGAAGCCACCGAGATTCGCCATAAGATCTTGTATGCGTTCGAATGGGCCGAGCGCGCCGAGAACGAAGAGGAAGCGCGAGCCTGGCTTACGTTCATCATCGTGGGGGCCGGTGCTACAGGAATGGAACTCGCTGGAGCGCTCGCCGAGATCGCCAACGAAACTCTCAAGCGTGATTTTCGCAAGATCAACCCGCGCGAAGCACGCATCATTTTGATGGAAGGCGGCAGCCGTGTGCTCACCGCTTACCCGGAGGATCTTTCCGCCAGGGCCGAGGAATTGGTGAAACGCCTGGGGGTCGAGATCATGAAAGGCGTGATGGTCACCGACATTAACGGGCAAGGAGTGACCTACAAGCACGGCGATGTGACCGCCAAGCTGGCCGCCCGAACCGTACTGTGGGCCGGCGGTGTCGACATCACTTCCTTCGGCAAGCAGTTGGGAGTGCGCACACGCGCTGAAACCGACAAGGTTGGACGCATCAAGGTCAAAGCGGATCTCAGCATTCCAAACTATCCCGACATTTTAATCGCCGGCGACCTGGCTCTTGCCACCAAGCCCGACGGCAAGCCTTTACCCGGCGTCGCACAAGTCGCGATGCAGGGCGGCGCCTACGCAGCCAAGACCATTCGCGCTCGCGTGGAAGGGAGGCCGGCGCCACCGCCATTCCGGTATTTCGACAAAGGCGACATGGCCGTCATAGGACGCGCGGCGGCGGTGGCCAATATCTTCGGGCTGCACGTTTCCGGGCTGCCCGCATGGCTCATCTGGCTGTTCATCCACTTGATGTACATCGTGGAATTTCAAAATCGCATTCTCGTGTTTGTTCAGTGGGGATTCGAATATCTCACCTTCAGCCGCGGCGCGCGTCTGATCACCGGCGCGACGGAAACCGATGTGGATCGAGCAAAGCGAGAAGCGTCCAGTGCGACTCGCGCTGCTTCGTGAAGTTTTACCCGGTTATGTCCATTTGACGCTGGCCAGCCTGGCGCGCGCAAGCAGGCTCATTCAAACCGGCTCCAGCAGAGTCTGGACCTTGTCAATCAGAGTTTGCAATCCTTCGGTCTTGGAGATGATTGCGTCGAATCCCGCCGCCGCGGCCTCGTTTTGACTCGTGGCCGCCGCGTGCATGGTGAACAGAATCAAGGGTACCTGCGGCATGCGCTGCCTTAGTTCGCGGGCGGCGTCCAGTCCGCCCATTCGCGGCATCGACAAGTCGAGAACAATCAGATCCGGCTGTAGCTCCGCTGCCTTCTCAATCGCGTCCAGCCCATCCGAAGCCTCGCCGCAAACCCCATAGTCAGTATGGTCTTCCAGGAATTTTCGGAGTGCCATGCGAATGGCAGGGTTGTCGTCGACGAGCAGGATGCACTTGGGCAAGCGGTCCTCCAGCGAAGCGCGCCCCCGCCAGCGCACCCAGATATGCGCAGAAAACGTTATCCGGCACCCTCCAGGCTGGCAATACACGCTTCGGTGTAGCCGCACCTATGGCCGATATTGGGCTAGGTGCTGACAAAACTTCTTGCGCGGCAGGGAAGTGGACGACCGAACGGTGGTTCCCGTCAGGCAAAAACTGCTAGGCCGATGTGCTGCGAGTCAAGATCTTCGGAAAATAGAGCCAGAGATGCCCGTCGTTGTCGTTTTCGCCGAACACAATCTCGCCGTCGCGGCCCGTCACCGCGTCGCCAAATTGATATCCGTAGCGGCGCTTCTCCAGTACCGAAGCTGCGACTCCGAGATTGGTGGCCTGGCCCGACGGCGTGTCGCAACAGAACAGATTGGCCATTTCCTCTCCGCAGAAGCCGAAAAGTCTGCCGTCGGGTGTAACCGCCATTGGCCCGACGGGCGCCAGATGCGTTTTTCCGAGCGTACGGAAACTGCTGGACCCGTCGAAGGAGAATAGATGGCCGGCAGCGTCAGCAGTAAATAATAGCCCGGTATACCGATCGCGAGCCCACCGCAGCGGCTCGGTCCATTCGCCATTCGGCAAATCGACGGCGGCGCGGTGGATTTTTCCACTGCCCGGATCGAAGCGCCAGAGGCGAGCGCCATCATCTTGCCCGAACACGACTGCGCGCCCGGCCGCCAGATGGCCGCGTCCTGGCGCTTCTCCCACAACGGTGATCGATCCGGAGTCGAACTCCACGGTAAAGAGATGATGAGTGGTCGCCCCGACGGCGACCGTTCCCGTTGGCGCGGAGACCGCGTGAACCACTGGCTCGCCGGCCAAGCACTCGCCAAGGTCCTTTAGCACGGGCTCGTCGAGTCCCCACTCCTGAATCCAATCCTCGGCGAGATGAATCGGAGGGATGGCTACGGCACGTCCGCCTCGCGATCCATTTACAAAGGCGATCGTGCGAGCCGGACCGCAACAGACCGCGACGGTACTGGTGCAGTCTGGAACCACTCCGGCATCCAGCACAATTCCGGTGAGCCCGTGAAACGCGGCTGCAAACAGATGCGCCTGGCGTCCGCTGGTTCCACCGTACACGTGCCCTTCGGGGTTGATGTCGAGGGCGGTGATCCGGCTTTCATCATGTGTGATCGGCGTGGTCATTCCCGGCAGGCAAGTCGGGAACGCCACCATCGTTCCCTCACGGACGAACTGATGGCCGAGTTCGTTCAGGTAGGCCTTGATTTCGAGTGAATCCGGATCGAATTTGCCTTTGGTCTGCGGTGTCATCATTCAGCCCCACATCCGAATCGGCAAATGGGCATCCTTCCGCTTCCCCTCCGCGGGCATCGACACTTTGAAAATTCCCGACGGCCGATTTCCCACGTGTCCAAAAAACAAATCGCCATTGTGATCCACTGCGCCGCGAGAAACGTAGTGCGCCAGGCCCGCCGGATGCTCCAGCCGTGCTACTTCCTCTCCCTTCAACGTCGAAGGATCGAGGCGCCATACCACGCCTTCATTACGCTTCCTTGATTCAGGCGTGGGATTGTATTTCGCATCGCGCCAGCGAGACGCTACGTAGTACAGCTTGCCATCGCCGCCAAAGGTTAACCCTCCGCAGTGATCGCGATACATATCCACCGGAAAACTGGTGTCGCGTACCTGGGTCGCGGGCCCAAGATCCTCGACGCGCGGCCAATCTCCTTCGTTGGGCCAGATGCGCATCAGCCGGGGATTCGGACACCAGGTTGAGGCGTACACGCACTCGCGATCGGGGGCCGGCGCGATGTCGTAAAACACGCTGTGCCATCCGGTTTGATAGTTCAGGTCATGCGCGATGAGTCCGGGCGAAATCTCCAAGCGATCGGTTCCCGGTGTGTAGCGCACCAGGCGACCGTAATCACTGCTGGTCCACACACGATGCCGCTTATCGAGAAACAAGGCTTGCGGATTGATGGAACTGATGCGGCCGATGTCGCGGCGCTTGCGGGTCTTGAGGTCGTAGATGATGAAATGATCGCGGGGATAGCTCATGGCGTAGAGCAGGCCGCGCTCTTCGTCGTGAAGGAGGCAGCGGCAGCCTTCTTTGGGGATGAGCGTATCCCACCACAAGACCTGATCCTTGCGGGTGTCGTAAGCGAGCAGCGCCGAGCCGCGAAATCCCCGTTTCCTGTCATGCCAAGAAAACCACGGCGAATACACAGGCAAATCGATGGGCGGCCCGGAAAGATGCGTGGCCATGTACAGGACGCCGTCGTGCATCGAGGGCGCAAAACTGTAATGAATCTTGCACTGGGAAGCACGGCCGGAATCGCCAGGATCGTCGACTTTTTCCGCGAGATTGAACAGGTAATCGAGATCGTCGCGCTGTTCGTTATACCGAACCGGTTTGACCACGCCACCCGGCACGCTTTCGGCGCACGCTGCCGCGTAGATCCGTCCGTCCGGGCCGACCGATAGCGACCAGCAAGTGTCGGAGTCTGGATGGCCGGTGAATGGGTACCACTTCACCGGATACGGCGTGGGATCCGCCGCCGCCGCGGTTCGGGTTTCGGCTGTGAGCGCCCGGGCCGGAGCGACTCCCGCGGCGAGGGCACTGCTGCCCAGCTTCACAAAGGTTCGCCGGTCCATTTCTGCGCGTGAACTCATTGATCTCCTCCTTCGCCGGGAAGGGACTTGCGTTGGGCACGGCGGTTGCGTTCGGCGCATCCTACGCCGAGCCGTGGAGTGGAGACAATGGATGCTGGCGACGGGGTAGGAGTTGAGAGGCTTGGGTGTACCCCTCCCCCGTGTTTTTGCGCAAGATTATCAAAACAAAGGCCTTATCTCGCGAGTTGGGGCAAGGATACTATTCTGTGGGACTTAGCTCGATTTTTGTGCTCCTAAAATACGGAACGCCGGGTTCCCCCCGGCGCTCCTCGCTTACTTCAACGGTATCGTAACAGATTCATCACCTGGAGCAAGGATTATTTTGCTTTGCTACGGCGGATCGATCGCGCCAGCGGATGGAGATTTCTCGCCGTGCGAGGTGTAGGCATCGAGATGGGTTCGGGTTGTGGGTTCGTGCGGACCCATTTGACAAGGAAAATGTTTGACAAGGAAGGGGCGAACAAGCCTTAAAGGGAACAGCAGGGCGAGGCGGCGGCGGGTTAGTCGGGATCGAGGATGCGGGGGCCGGGGCCCAGTTTGGCGAGGTTGTCACCGGGGTTGTAGAGGGGACAAACACCCAGGGAGAGACAGCCGCAACCGATGCAGCCGCTGAGTTGGTCGCGGAGGCGAGTGAGGCGATTGATGCGATCGGTGAGGCTATTACGCCAGTTCGCGGACAGGCGTTTCCAGTCGTCAGCGGTTGGGGTACGGCCCTTGGGAAGGGAATCGAGGGCTTTGCGAATGTCCGCGAGGGAGATACCCGTGCGCTGGGCGACTTTGATCAGGGCGACGCGGCGGAGGACGTCCCGGGAGTATCGGCGGTGGTTGCCTTTGTTACGCCAACCTTTAATCAGCCCCTGAGATTCGTAGAAATGGATGGCGGAGACGGCGACGCCGCTGCGGGTGGCGACCTGGCCGACGGTCAGAGCGGAGGGAATGGTCTCAGAGGGGTTTGCAGGAGTATTTGGCACTTGACCTCAGGTTAACTTGAGGTTGTACCCTGGTTCCCCGCTGATGTCAACGGTGAGGAGGAGACAAGAAAATGGAAGGCAGAGAACCCCAAGAAGAGCAGAAGATTCGTTTGGGCTTGATCTACGGGAGCACGCGAGAGGGTCGGTTTTGCGATACGGTGGCGCAATGGGTGACCGCGCAGATCGTGAGCGACGAGCGATTTTCGGTGGAGATCGTCGATCCGGCGCGGATGGATGGCGAGAGGCCGCTGAAAGCGCAGATCGGCGAGGCGGACGCTTTCGTGGTGGTGACGCCGGAATACAATCACGGCTATCCAGCACCGCTGAAGGCGCTGATTGATTCCGTGGGAGTCGAATGGCACGCCAAGCCGGTGGCCTTTGTGTCTTACGGAGGAATTTCCGGCGGCCTTCGGGCGGTGGAGCAATTGCGGCAGGTGTTCGCGGAGCTACACGCGGTGACAGTGCGGGATACGGTGAGCTTCGCCAGCGCGTGGGAGCAATTCGACGCAACGGGAGGTATCGTGGCACCCGACCGGCCAAGGCGATCAACGGCGACGATGCTCGGGAGATTGTATTGGTGGGCGGTTGCTTTGCGAGTTGCACGGCGGATTAGTCCCTATTCGCAGGCTGCCTGACAGCCAGATTGCTGTGGGACAAGCAATTTGGAGGCACGGGCCACCCGAACGCCGGTCCGATCCATTTGCGTGATTCGAGTGCAAGGGCTCGTTGACGTGAACTTGGGAGGCGCCCACCTTTCGCAAAAAGACGCCGAGGATGGGCCACCCAAAAAGACAGAGGCGACTCGCGTTGAATGTTTGCACCGCGCCTAACGGCCCGCGGCTGTCGCTTTCGCCTGATTCTGCGCCGATGTGCTGATAGGAATCTGGCGGCGCTTTGCCGCTGATTCGGGGACCGGAACATTAATCTCCAACACGCCATTCTTGAAGTTGGCTTTGGCGTCATCGATCTTTGCGCCATCGGGCAGGGGGATCAGCCGATAGAAGCGGCCGTATACCCGTTCGGAGCGATGCCAACCACCCTCGTCGCTGGTGTGTTCCTGCCTGCGTTCCCCTTGGAGGACCAGCCCTTCGTCGGTCACCTCGACTTTCACGTCGTTTTCGCTCAGTCCAGGCAGGTCGGCGTGAATCATGAGGTTATTCCCAGACTGGCGAACTTCCACCGCGGGCGTCCAAGCAAAATCGCGGTCAGCAGATCCACGGCCAAGATCGCCCAGGGTCCCCGAGAAGGCGCGGTCGATATCCTCGGTGAATCTCCTCATCAGGGTGATCGGGCTCATCGTAAAGAATTCTCCCGGACTGACAGAAAAGACAGAGGGATAGAAGCTGCGTGGCATCTCTCCCGAGTGTCGCCTGCCGACTCCTGCGATCCGCTCTGATGGTGTTAGGCTCGTCCTTTGTGATTCTTGTGGTTCCGTTCGTTGTGTTTTTGTTCCAGCATCAGCCATGATGTACCTCCACTGCGTAGCGCATGTAATTTCCACTCGCCGCAAATTTTCGAGTGGAAGCCTTAAAAAAGGACGGTTCCCAGGCTCGCGTCAATACAGCGAATCGTGCACATGAGGAGTTATTTGTGGCCAGCCAAGTTCGTATCCGAGATCGATGTTGCGGAGGGCGACGGGGATGGTGTCGTAGAATGGCCTTCCAAGAGGTCTCCGAGAGCCTCGCTCTTCGGACGCGGGCATGCTAACCGTGTACGCTGGCACCGCGAGTTGGCTGGTTACCAATCGGGAAGATCCGGAGGAAGAGGAGGTGCCTGAGTGATTAGCAGGCGGGTGTTGCTCTGGAAGTTCGCATAGGCCAGGACGACGGAGTCGCGGCTTTGCTCTTTGCCGCGATATAGGGCCATGTGCCGAGGGTGCGAAAGGAGAATTCCAATGAGGAGACAGGGATCCGCGTTGGTATCGGTTGTTATTTTCGTTGGGGCAGTGCTGATGGGGTCGTGTGCGAAGCCGTACCACGAGGGAAACGAACGTTACGTGTTCGTGGCCACGAATATTAATTTGCCGTACTGGCAGGAAGCGGCGGCCGGCTTTATGGACGCGGCCAAAGAGCTTGGCGTCAAGGGTGAGTTCGTTGGCCCGACGGCGTACGCTCCGAATGCGGAGCTAAAAATGTTCCGCGACATCGTGGAACAGCACCCCGCCGGAATCTGCCTCTCCGCGGCGCGTCCCGAGCTTTTCCAGGCAGACATTGACAAGGCGGTGGCGGAGGGCATCCCAGTGATCTGTGTAGACTCGGATGTGCCGAAGTCAAAACGCTTGCTCTATATCGGAACGGACAATTTCAAAGCTGGCAGAGAGAGCCTGAGACGGATGAAGGACCTGGTTCCGGGCAAAGCGAACATCGCAGTGATTACGATTGCGGGTCAGAACAATCTTGACGATCGAGTGGCCGGTGTGGCGGACGCGCTGGCTAATTTCCCGCAACTGAAAGTGACAAAGATCCTGGATGACAAGGGCGATCCGCGAAGCGCGAATGACCAAGTCTCCGAGCTGCTACAGAAGAAAGAACAGATAGGCGGAATTATTGCCTTGGAGGCGTCCGGAGGTTCCGGCGCCGCCGAAGCGGTCCACCGCTTCAACCTGGAAGGCAAGCTGCCGATCGTGGCCTTTGATAACGATCCGGAGACGCTGGACTGGATCGATCGCGGAGTAATAAGCGCCACGGTCACGCAAAAGCCGTATGTCATGAGTTACTACGGACTGAAGTTCCTCGACGACTTGCACCACAATGCCGTACACCAATTCAAAGATTGGCGCACAGCTCTCGCTCCGCCGATGCCTATCTCTGCGGATACCGGGACAGTGATTGTGGACAAGAACAATCTCAAAGTCTACCGTGAGGGTCTGGCCACGCACCCCAAGCCTATGTAGGCCATCGATTTAACCCATCGCATCTAACCTATCACGGCTAGCAGATTGCAACTTGCTTGGCGGATGTTCGGAATGTGCCGGGGGAGCGGCATGCACGGTTCTGCCACGAGCTAACTTTCTTGTTGAGATGGCGGCATGAAGGCAGCCGGCGCAGCATCTCCTTCCCGATTCTCTAAACAAAATAGCGCGTCCATTTGGTGTGCGTTGAATACCGCCACTCTGGAGGTGTGTTGATGGACGGCAACGTTGACGAAGGCCGGGAATACATAGATCACGAGGTTCTGAGGATGCCTGATGGCAGACGGTAAAAAAGCATTCTCGTGGGATGACTTCGACAAACAGCAGTCCTCTGGTGGCAAGAAACCGTTCCTGTGGGATGACGAAGCAGATCAAAACCCGAATCTTCCGGGTGGTACGCCAGCGTTAGCTGCCGCTGTTAGGGCAGGGAATACTCCCGGAGCACAAACGCAGCCTACTCAATTCGAGCAAGAACGCACCCGAAGCGAACTTCTGCTAGATTCGGTGCGGGCTTGAGGGAATCTCTGCCTTCTGCCGGGTCCATGCTGCGGCGCCTGGCATTCGGTGGACTTACCCAGTTTTCAGTGTTTATGTAGTTAAGTACCTGATTCGTCATACACCTCGCGATATAGCTGGCGCTGCGGTTGGGATCGATCCTCGCAGTATGGCCGAACGAGCAGAGCACGGGGATACCGCTGGTATTGTTGGGCAAGCCACATTGCCGACTAGCACGGTTGAGTCCTCTTGGTACACGCGGGATAGAAGCTACAGGCATTCCAAGGAAGATTGGGGCAGCACTGGCTGAGAACAAGCCTGCGATCATGCAGAATCTATCGGTTCTTGAGCATCCACCCAAATACCAGGGAAGATTATCAAGGGCGTCAGTTCAGCTATCCCAGAGGATACGTTTAGAGGAAACCCACAAGGGCTCCCAGCGTTAAACTTCGCAGTAGAAAAAGCGCGCCAGTACCCCATGGAAGTCTCCCTGACACTGGTGAGTTCTATGAGAATCGTGGCGCGGAACTGAACAAGATACGTAGCATGAACGATATTCTCGATCGCAGGACCGCGCGAAAGTAGGCTGCGGCCGAACGGCCGCAACAAAGAGCAGCTAAGACACCGGCTCCGGAACCAGCGGCAGGCGAAGGTCCAGCGGCGCCAACCGCGCAAGTCGTCAAGCTTCCGGTTCCTCGCGAGCCCGTTGCCGGCGAAGATCCGAACTATATGGCCTCGATCCCGCGAGGACGTCTGCTGGATCTTGCCCGTCAAGGCCGGCCTGGAGCGGGTGAACAACTCCAGAACATCGGCAAGACGCCCCTGTACGTTGTTGAGCAATGGAGGAATCGCCCGTAGGCGGCCAAACATGAAGCTCACCGCCAAACAGGCTTACGATCTTCTCGAAAAGCATGGCTCCTACATCACAAAAATCTGCGATCGGTGCGGAAAGGGAATCGGACCGGTTCGCTTCACGCGGAAGGATGATCCCGGAGTTTGGTGCAGGCGGGAATGCCGGGATGGGAACCGAGCTAGTGTCCTTGGGACCTGCCAGCACTGCCCTGCGCCAATGCCGAAAGGAAAGCGTCGAACTGCGTCTTTCTGTGATGACGCATGCCGAAAAGCCTCGCAGAGGCAGAACGGCACGCCACAATCGTCCAGGACGGCCAAATTATCGCGGACAAAACCATCGATTTATGCGGCTTTCTCATCTAAAAAATGCCGGTACGTGGCCCGGGCCATCCGGAGCTGAGTTCGTGTGTCCTGGGGGAAATGGCGCAATGAAGGTCGGGCGCAAACGCACCGATGAATCACCCGCCACGGCCATTCGCACTCGGCTCGTGGCCTGGCGACAGGAACCCGAAACGCAAAGGCCGTCACTCCGCGCGCTGGCCGAAGAACTGAGCACGAACCACCAATTGCTGAGTTTCTATCTCAAAGGGCTGAACATGTGGCAGCGGGTGGAGTATCACCGCAAGGCGCAAGAGATTCGCAGCAAGGGCCTGGGCATGACCTGGGCGGATGAGCAGCAAGCAATCGCTTACGACCGAGCAGCGCTCCAGCTCATGCTGGACGACGCCCTGGAGCCCACCTTCCAGCGACTTGAGGCCGACGCGAAAGCCGGCAAGCTAACCCGAAATGAGCTGCGGTTCGTGAACCTTGCCGCGCGTCGAGGGATGCCACGGGCGCAGAAGATTAAGCAGGCTTTGGCTGGCCGTGGGCTAGTGCTGCAGTAGGTAATCGCCCCTCCGAAAGCAAACGGACTTATCAGGAATTGAGCTTGTTGCAGCGGACGATCCTCGATCCACCTTCAGCCCATACGTCATTCTGTTACCACTGATTAGAAATCGCGTTCGTCAACTTGTCCGCAAGTAAATCAATCGCCGCTATGGAAGCGGGCCGCTCTTCCTTCGGTATGCCTTCGTAGGCAAGCTCCGGCGTCACTCTCGGTTCGAGGGCCGATTTCAGCATTTCAGCCATCGCCACAGCCGATATCCTCACAAGATCCATCTCTTGCAGGTCCAAATCAACTGATATGCGATCTGTGTCTCGCGAGACAGAGGCAAGGCCTTGGAAAGTCTTTTCATGAGGGCTCAATACTTCAATAATCCCCTCGCACAGGTGACAAAACAGGTCAAAGTCCTTTAGTTCGAGATATTCTATAGGTTGTCTATCAAGAGTTCGTTTTAAGTTAGCCGAGGTAATTTTAAGGATGTCGTGGAGAAATCCCCATTCTCGAAGCGACAGGTTCAGGTGAAACTTCGACGTTTGCGTTAAGCATTCCTCACGCTGTGCGTTCCAACAGTCAAAGCAGTATGAACGGTTAGACGAATGCACCAGCATGAATGTGGTGTGCTGCTGGGAACATGGGCATTGTTCAGGTTGATTTAGGATTTCGGGAACCAGGTAAACGTCATGTTTTCTTGCGTACGCTCGAATGAGGGTTCCTCGGTGTTGAAGGTCAACTGAGCCGCCGAAGAGACGCTCTAGAGGTTCCACTACGCGCAACACAAATCCACCAACGATGGTGGAGAAGATTGACCGAGTCGGAACTCCAATTTCGTCCATTTGCTGCTCACCGCCCGTAATTAAAATAATTACTTGCGTCGAGACAGCGGGCAAGAGAACGAAAGCACTAACGAAGGTACCATTGGTACTATGAGTTGGTCTGAGGTAGCAGAGAACGGGCGCAAAAACCGCGCCCGTTCAGCGGCCTGAATTCGTAGCCGCCGCATTTTTTGGTCACTCAAACTCGCAACATTGCCCTCTAGGCCAGTAGACCGGTAAGCGAGGCCTGTTTAGACTGGTCCACACCTATGTCCGTAGCTAAGAGCTTGGAATTGACGGCTAAAATGGACCCGGTTGCGAATTTTAAGCAAGGGATCCGGCTGCTCAAGGAGGGCTACCCCCAAAAGGCCGTCGCACTTTTGCGACTTTCGTTCGAATGCGAGAAGCACAACCCATATTATCTGTCCTATCTCGGGTTGTCGGTAGCGCGTGCAGAACGTAAGTGGGATGAAGCGACCGAGTTGTGCGAAGTAGCAATACATTTGAAAAATGGAGAGATCCAGTTCTATCTCAATTTGGCTGAGGTCTTTACATTAGCCAAGCGGCGCGAAAGAGCGTTCGATACACTGGACGCGGCGCTCGAATTATTCGGAGAAGATGAACGACTGCGGCAGGCACGTGGCAAGCTGGAAAAGCGCAGTTCCCCCCCACTATCCTTTTTTTCCAGGGATCACTTTCTGAACCGGAAGCTCGGCAAATTGCGGCATCGCGCGTTGAAACTCTTGAAGAGCGAGGAGATTTATGAGGAATACTGAATCCCCGAGCTTTTGCGGCTGAGTCGACAGTGCTATCCCGGCACATGCCCGATTAACGAGTTCACCGGAAAGGGGCTTTTTCAAGTACCCATTTTCGTGGAAGAACTCGAGCTGCTCCTCGCTCAAGCGATACTGGTCCCCGCTGGTGGAACCGGAGCGGGCAAACAGCGCGCTGACCGGTTGATGATGTCGGGATAAGTCTTCCATCAGGGCATCAAAGAGGCGCGATATTCGCGTCAACTGTCGTCGCGGCCGTGATGTTAGCTTAGACCAGAGTAATTTGCCACGGGCTTCGGCCGCCGCCACTAAGTCCTTTAGATGCGATAGGGCAAAACTGACAACTCCGCTAAGATGCCCGGTATGCCTTCTTCTGAAGCGTCACGGAGGAATCTAGCGAAAGCGAACGAGCGCTGGCTGGCTCCGCGCCCTTGGCGCTGCGAAGCCGAGACTCAGCTGATCCGACATGTGGCGTTGAAGTGGTGCAACGATCCGAACCACCGATGGTCAGGCCGCAGGCTTGCGAGAATACTCGGCGTGAGCCAAATGTACGTCTGGAAGCTCACCCGTCAATTCGCCGATGGCCGGCTAAATGTGCGATCGCCACTCAGTGGCGGCGCGACATTCGAGGAGCTGGGTAGGGAACTTGCCGCGGCGAAAGGGCGAACCAGGAAGATGAGGGAGCAAGGGTTGTTGCGTGAGACGACCCGGCAGATGATCGACCGGGTCCTGGGCCGCTGAAGTCTATCCCTCGGTTTTGCGCTTCGGAACGCTGATGACGAGCCCTAAAGGGTGGTTGTCGATGAAGACTTTTCCATCGATCACCTCATGTCCCGGACAGCCTTCGATGCCACACTTGCAGCCATCGTCGCCGGCCAGTTTCATGAGTTCTCGATATTCTTCGTCGATTGGATCGCCCTTTTCCGGCATAGGCGTCACCTTCCCCAGGCTCTACTTGCCCAGATTGTTTTCATCAACCACTTGGCTGCCGCATCGACAACATTGACGATAGGATTCTTGCCTTTGCCGTAGCCGATACCGTAGATCGTGTTGTACATCCCTTTTTGATCGAGCGTGTGAATCCTAGAGTAAGTCGTCCGCTCAGGGCCGCGAACCGGCACCATGACGTCCAGAATGAAAATTCTGTAGTCGAATTGGTAGGGAACCGAGGAGGAAGTCGTCGTTGTACTGGTGGTATCCAGTGTGCCGCTGATGTTTGAGCGGTTTCCGTCTTCATTCGTAATCGCTCCACTGACAGGATTGGAGCTGTATTCGTTGACGTGTTGCTCGTTGTACGAACACCGTGGTAGGCGGCCGGCTTAGTATGAACGTAGAAAATATAGTCCGCGATGGAATCATCGGCCGTGTAGCACACGTCGCCGTATTTGCTGACTTTCTGTTCGACCTGTTTTAGTTGTTTGCCTTGAATGCCGCGATAGTCGTTGTCCAGTCTGTCGGTATACGCAAATGCGAATTTGACCGTGCAGGTCTGTTCCGGCTTTTTAGCCATCGCGGGCAGCGCGACCGCCACGGCCAACAGGAGAATGCTCAGGGACTTAAGCATGGGTCACCTCTCAAAGTCCTAGCGAATGCGCGCAAAGCGTGGAAACGAGGTTCGCGCCGGAAATCCGGGTCGCCTGGGGGTGTCACCTTCGGCAGCATCGATCCTAAATGCCGAAATCGCATTAGAACGTAGTACAGCCGTACTGATTACATAGTTTTGGACGCGCTAGTTGCGGTACTTTGGGGCGCGTGGGTCGTTCCTGCTGGGCCTGCAGTTTCGCCGCTGGCGTTGCTATTGGAGCTGATCTTGTGTTTGTCCGTGGAAGTCGCGTACCACAGCTTGCACGCGCGTGTCATAATCCCACTCGCGATGCCAAGAACGTTTAGTGCAATAACCAAGGATTTGGAGATTGCCCAACAAAAGCTCAGCGCTACCTCAGATCCGGAACAGAGGCGCGTGCTGTTGCGGCAGATGCGGCAACTTCTTGAGCAAGCTGATAATCTTATCCAGAAATTAGAACGCCAAATTCCCCCAGTGTCGAAGCGACACTAGGACAGTACCCGGAATCGGCTTCTGAAAACCCCTTCAAAACACTGCCTGCAAGCCGTTGATTCAACGAGGCACCTAATTGGGTTGTCAGGGTTCCGAACTGGTTGCCAGCGGAGGACATCTGCCCCTCCGGGCAGGTGCTTGCGCGTCTGCGCGTGTGCCACAGTGGAGCCTGAAGCCGGAGGAACTATATGGCGCAAACGATCTGGCTTCACAAGCTCGCTGAGGCGAAGAAGGCAGAGGCGGATGGAATGGACTACATCTGCGAGCATCCATTTCAGGCGTCGGCGCAGACTGGCAAGCTCACGAAGGCAAAGGGTTGGAACCCGTTCCAGGAAGCCACTTCAAAAGATGGCACCCCATACCGAGCGCATGTCTGCGCTGAATATCCAAAGCGACCTACGGAGTCGTAGCCGTCTTGACCGGCACTACGGGGACAAGCGTTCCCTTCTCAGACCGCGTTAAATATCCTCCGAGGCTTTCACAGTAGTATCGGGTGCAACCCTGGACGAGACACTGATAAATCGTCCATCTCGGCTCGTCATCCTCGAACACTTTTACTGGGACGTTGGCCACTAAGGACATGATGCGGTCGTGCTTCTCGCATCTTATTTCGGGGTCGACCTCGGGCATATTGCCCTCCGTTCGAGTGAAGCATAGACCCTAAAGCTGACGCTCCGCTAAGTGCGGTTGCGCAAGATCCGCCGCACTTTGTCGCCCGGCCAGCGAGCGTCGATCTGCCGCATGATTCGAGCTGCGCTGAAATCCGAATAGACTGTACTTTCACGAAACTCGCGCCCATACTCCAGCCAGCAAACTGTCCGAGCCACTAGGATTAGTTGTGGTCTTCCGCGCCAAGTCTGCACCTTAGGGTGCAGCATCTTTTTCCCTCCTTCAGTTTGACTTACGACACCATGCAACACGGGAGGTATCAATGCATTCTCCTTTTGACATCCTGAAGAAAAACCCGGAGGGAAGTTTCTGCCGGTTCGAGACGGTGAACGACCTTGCGTCTGCGAACCTTCGTATCAGAGAGCTGATTGCATCATCTCCGGGCGAGTACGTGGTGTTCGACCAACGCACGCACAACGTCATTCCTGCCGACCGATCAAGTTTCCGGTTCGACGCCAGAAGGGAGTGACCACCACTACGCGCAAGCAATAGGAGTGAAAGCATGAGAGCCGCAAAGCAAATGGTGTTTCGGTACAACGGCGATCCAACTACTGAAGAGATCGACCTAGACATGGACGGTGACAAATCCGTTCCCGAGCAAGGCTCCTTCGTTGAGCGAAAAGGACAACGGTGGAAGGTAGTCCAGGTCAACGTGGAGACAAACGTGGCCGAGCCCTTCGAGGTCCCCATTCATAGAATCTTCCTCACCAACCAACTGTGATTGAGACCGCGAGTCTATAGAGATCGACCACAACTTGCTCGGAAGGCGCAGCATAGTGTAGGGAGCACGTAGGAATTAACGTGAGCTTGTACAGCATCCGTTACGCGCAACACGGCAAGGACCTTATTCGAGTCGCACACGACGAGGTTCTCAGATGGTACATGAGTCTGGATGGCAAGAAGTGGACGCCTGTTGACCGCCATACTTTGAAATCCGCGATGGATCACGCGCACTCGTGCTTGCATCGTGCGAGTGAGAAATGTAGCGAAAGACTTCAGTGGAACCTGGATAAATCCACGCAGGCGAAAGTTCTTGGAGAATGTCCTCGGTGCGCGAATCCGAGCATGGAGTCAGACCTTACTACGTTCCGTAGCTGTCCAGACTGTGGTTGGCGAATAGATTTCACCAAAGAGCAGATTGAATGGGTGGAGGACGCGCTGCACGTGAGGCGCGGACACACTTCTTGACAGTTGGGTGTGAGCAAACACGCTATAGTGACATCGCAAAAAGCGGCAGCACATCCCCGGTCAGGTCTAAGGTTTTCTTATGGCAGCCCCAGAGCAGAGGGTGGTGAATTGTTCATGCGGAGCCAGGTTGTTGCTTCGATGGACCTGGTCGCTACGATCGGCCATCTATCTGGCGCGCTGCAGCGATTGCGGCGCAGAGCATCGACTTCATGCTACCTCGCCGATCGAGATGTATCGCCTCGATCCCAAGGGAAACTGGGAATACGTGACAACGATCGGCGGAACGCCGGTCTAGCTCGGGCGAGTGCTCCATAAACAACTCGTTATGGGCATCCAAGTCGGAGATTTTCAGGCATCTAGAATCAGTTACTTGCGATCCTCGTCGAAGTGGGGTTTCTGGACAGCCGGGTGGGAGCATTGCGCTCCGCCGTTTGACGGATCACCCAACGTGAAATACCGTAGCGATCCCGCGCGGCGTTGTTTACCATGATGGAGAATGAAATCAGCGAGTCGGTGAGAACTGCCGCTAAGGTCGGTGAACTTGGTGGTAAGAAAACCGGATGGACTCGAAAGCCTAGTGAAGTCGATTCAAGATGAGTTCAGGTTCTTATCTTAAAGAAGCTTCGATTTATCCTTGGTTGTGCGCGTTCGCGCTCGCACTTGACACAGTCACCGGTCAGTCCTAACGTCATGCCACAGAACCGGAAGTCACGCATTGTTCTAGTTATGCCGGCTTCCCCGCTATAGAGGTCCTATGCCGCTTAACCTCGTTTCGTTTTCGCTCGTGGATTCCCCGGTTACTATTGAAGAGGGACGCAAAATTCTCGAACGCGATGACTATGTCTGCAGGTATTGTGGTTTGGACGGCCGAGGAAGTTTTGAGAATGCACTGGTAATGCGCGTCGATTTCGTGGTTCCACGCGCGCGCAAAGGAAAGAAAGATCCCAGCAATCTCGTGGCTTGCTGCAGTGCCTGCAACACTATCAAAGGCACACGCGTCTACAAGAGCTTCGATGAAGCGAAAGCTGACGTCCTCGCTCGCCGCGAACAGTTGAGAAAAGTCTGGCAAACGAAGACCGCTCGTCCAATAGCCAAGTCTGCCGGCGCCTAGATATGAAGGAGGCGAATGGGCACGAGCTGTCAGGATTGGTTCCCCGTGCTCAATCGATTCCGAAAAACTTTGGTTTCGGAACCCGTTCCAGGCTAATCACGGGCATTGATTCTACCGGACTGGCATGGCCAAATGATCTGGAGATTTCCGAACACGCCTAACGCGGCATATTATTTGCACAACAATGTCAGCTCCCCCCGATCCGAGTAGACCTTCGTTTGCTTTACGGCCGAAGACACCAAAGGAAGGAGCGGGGGTAGACGATTACACGCGTTGGACGATCACAACTCTCCCTCCGATAACGATGGAACTCGTCTTCATTGACTTGCGCGAGGAGTCGCTACTAATATGTAGCGAATCCTCCGCTGACAACAAGCCCTTGGTGGTTTCCAACTCATGATTGGACGGACCGTTTCGCATTATCGCGTCGTGGAGAAGCTGGGCGGCGGCGGCATGGGCGTAGTGTATAAGGCGGAAGACCTTAGACTTGGCCGCTACGTTTCATTGAAGTTTCTTCCAGTAGAACTATCGAAGGATCATCAGGCCATCGAGCGATTTCAACGGGAGGCCCGGGCGGCTTCGTCACTCAACCATCCGCATATCTGCACTATTTATGACGTCGAGGAGTTTGAGGGGCAGAATTTCATCTCGATGGAGTTCCTCGAGGGCCAAACTCTCAAAAATCGTATAGCTGGCAGGCCCTTGGACATCTCGCAGGTGCCGGAGTATGGCCATCAAATCGCAGATGCGCTAGAAGCGGCGCACGCGAAAGCTATCATTCACCGCGACATCAAGCCAGCGAACATTTTTTTGACGGCACGGGGCCAAGTGAAGTTGCTGGATTTTGGGCTAGCTAAACTATTGCCCGAGCGGAAAGGGACGACGGCGCCAACGCACGTTTCAAGGGATCTCACCACGACTATCGAAGGCCCGGGGCTGACCAGCACCGGGGTGTCCATGGGCACGGTCGCATACATGTCGCCAGAACAGGTCCGCGGAGAAGAGCTCGACGAACGGACGGATCTGTTTTCTTTGGGGCTGGTTCTCTATGAAATGGCCACTGGGCAACAAGCGTTTAGCGGAAATACATCTGGTGTCCTGTTTGACGCGATCCTGAACCGGATGCCTACAGCGCCGGTGCGCTTAAATCCCGCGGTCCCTCTGCAGTTGGAACAGATTATTAACAAAGCGCTCGAGAAAGAGCGGGAGCTGCGTTACCGAACTGCCTCGGACCTACGAGCAGATTTGCAGCGATTGAAGCGCGATACCGATTCGGCGCGCTCGATGGCAAGCACGTCTGTGCCTTCACAACCGAAGTCGCGCTGGCTGCGTTGGCCGTACTTGGCGGGGGCTGTGGCGCTCGTTGTTGTGCTGCTTGCGTTGGCACTCAACGTCGAGAACTTGCGCGACCGGCTATTGGGCAGGGCAGATTCGGGGCGCATCGACTCGATTGCCGTCTTGCCGTTCGTGAATATGAGCAATGACGCGAAAACAGAGTATCTGAGCGATGGAATTACCGAAAGTTTGATTAATAATTTGTCGCAACTGCCGAACCTCGCGGTGATGTCGCGTAATACGGTTTTCCGCTATAAGGGCAGGGAGATCGATCCACAGCGTGTCGGACATGACCTGGGTGTGCAGGCCATTCTCACAGGCAGACTTGTCCAGACGGGGGACGAACTGCTGATCAGTGTGAGCCTGGAGAGTCTTCGGGACCGGAGGCAAATTTGGGGCGAACAATACAACCGCAAGCTTTCCAACTTGGTTTCGGTGCAGCAGGAGCTTGCGTCGGACATTTACGGCAGGCTGCGTCCGAGACTTGCGAGAGACGAGAAGAAACTGCTGACGAAACCAGCCACCGAGGACGTCGAGGCGAATCAACTTTACTTGCAGGGTCTCTTCTATTCGAACAAGTGGACCGAGGGGGATTTCAGGAGAGCAGCTGACTATTTCACGCAGGCTGTGCAGAAGGATCCGCACTACGCGCTATCCTACGCCGGCCTTGCGGATACGTACAGCCTGCTGGGTGATGCGGGCTATCTCCCGCCGTCAGAAGCCTGGCCGAAGGCGAAAGCTGCCGCGATGCAGGCCTTGGCAATCGATGACTCGCTAGCGGAAGCGCACACTTCTCTCGGTCTGGTGAAGGAGCATTTCGAGTGGGATTGGGCGGGCGCCGAGAAAGAGTTCAAGAGAGGCATTGAACTCAATGCGAACTCTGCGGCGGCGCATCACTGGTACGGGGATTATCTTGCGAATATGGGCCGCTTCGAGGAAGGGATGCGAGAAACGAAGAAAGCGCAGCAACTGGATCCGCTTTCACTAGTTATTAATACTAACCTGGGATGGCAATACTACGTGGTGGGACAAAACGATCAAGCTATTGAGCAGTTGCGCAAAGTTTTGGATATTGATCCGAA
>Ga0134124_10000289_pt1 | contig 44667 bp, 23 predicted proteins | sample KB304_FD_96880 | JGI IMG/M metagenome (GOLD analysis project Ga0134124, IMG submission 96880) | Terrestrial soil microbial communities without Nitrogen fertilizer from Kellogg Biological Station, Michigan, USA - KB3-0-4 | ecosystem: Environmental > Terrestrial > Soil > Unclassified ...
GCCGCGGCTGTCTCCCGTGTCGACCGCGCGTAATGATGAAACGCCGACAGGTGAGCCTTCAGCGCAAGCGCATCGGCCAACCCAACCGGATGGTGCATACCTTCGGTCCTGGCAATCGCCTGATTCATCATCTCTTGTGATTGATCGGCAAAGCCCAGATAGAGCAGCGTCCGCGCCAGGTGCCCGCGCCCTATCACAGCGCCATAAACGGAGACCATCGAACCAATATGTTGGGTGTCGTGGATTGCGATCGCTTGTTCGAAATGACCTCGGGATTCCGCGATCTCGCCCAAATAAAACTGGCTCAGCCCCAGCACCCAGTGAGACTGCATAAGCATCGACGGGTTTTGCTTACTCTCCGCCAGGCGCAGGCATTGTTCCGCCTGGCCGACGGCCCGCTGATGCTCGGCGCGGACCAGATAAACTATCGCCATACCAAACTGCGCGCGGAAGAGCTGAACGTTGTCGTCCAGCCGTAAGCAAAGCTCTTTCGCTCGAATGAAAGCCAGCTCGACTTCCGGATGAGCATAGCCTTTGGTCATCATAAGCGAGTGCCCGACCATCGATTGCAGCGCGAGTTCCTGCTTTGCGCATTCAACTGTGTCGGGAAGAAAGCTGAGTGCCTCCAGTCCGCGATGCGCCAGCGCGCCGGCCTCCTGATTTGCGAATACTCCCGATGCGTGGCTCGCCGCTATCAAGTAGTAATCGGAAGCCCGAGACCAATCGCGCGCTGCCTCGAATAAGAAAGCCAGTTCAGATGCCACCGCCGCGTTTTTTTCTCCGTAATAACCGAGCAGCGCTTCGGCAATCGCCGCGCTCAACTGGGCCTTTCGCGTCGGCCGCAGCGAAGCGTACAACGCATTTTGATAGAGCACGTGGACGAACCCATAACGCAGCGTCAGCACGCGACCCGGAAACTCCTTCTCCCTGACGAACCGCACCAACCGATAGACTCGGTCGAGCGCTTCCAGTCGCTCTTCAACTTCCGCAGGGTCAAGATCGAGCGCCCTGGCAACGATCGCCGAGTCGAACTTATAACCCTGCACGCTCGCCGCAACCAACAACCGCCGATCTTCCTCGCTCAGTTGCGCGATCTTCCGTTCGATCATCGCGCGCACCGATTCCGGAAGGTCGCGCTCGATGCTGGGCAGCGATTGTGCGAGCACCCATCGCCCCTGCTCTTGCCCCTGCTCTTGCCCCTGCTCTTGCCCCTGCTCTTGGGCAATCACCCCACGATCGCGAAGGTAGCGCACGAGATCAGCCATAAAAAGCGGATTGCCTTCGGTCTTCGCATGAATCAACGCGGGCAGTTCCGCGGGAAAGCGATGTTCCGGAAATTCCAACGCGAGATACTTTTCGATCTCCGGATGCGACAGGAACTCGAGCTCGATTTCACGGCAAACGCCGCGCGCCTGCAGGTCCGGCCTGATCCGCAGAAACGGATGCTTCGCAAGCAGCATATCCGATGGCCGATACGTCGCGATGACCAACACTCGCATCGCATCGAATTTGCTCGCCAGATAAGCCAGCAGATCGATTGTTGAAACATCAGCCCAGTGAAGGTCATCGAAGAAGAGCACGAGCGGCCGGCGTTCGGACACTTTTTCCAACAGCGCGCCGAATTCGCGTTTCATTCGTTCCTGCGAAGGAGCGCGCTCCGCCATCAATCGATCCGCCGAAGAATCATCCGGCCGAAGCGGCATAGCCTGCGCGTACCAGGTGGGCGCAAGGCGCTTGGTCGTCTGCGCGATTGACTCATTACCCAATACCGTCGCCGCAGCCGGTCCCTCTGCTTCGAGTAACAAGCTGTCGAGCGCTTCAAGCCACGGCAGGTACGCTTCTGTCCCCGCAAGGCGTTCGGAACAGCGGCCGCGCGCGATGATGCAGGAATTATTGCCCGCGCGCAGATCGCTCAGGAAGTCTTAGACCAGCGTCGTCTTTCCCATCCCCGGCTCGCCTCGAACACACATCAGCAATCCGGCGCCGGCAAAAACAGAAGCGAGACCTTCACGTAATTCAGCGTGCGCGTTATCCCGGCCAACCGTATGACGCGAGCGCGACCGAATGCTGGACAGGCCGGTCCATTGTGTAACCTGCGTAACTGCGTCTGAATGTTCCGACACCAGATCGCCGATCACCCTTGCGCGAACTTCGGCCAAAAACCGTTCCGCCGCGCCGCTGTCAATCCTTGCCTGGACTTCGAGGTCTTGCTTGAGCTTTTTCAGATCGTCCAGGAACGCCCCCGCGGTCTGGTAACGCTCACCCACATTCTTGCGCAAAGCCTTATTGATGATTGACTCGATTTGGGCCGGCGCCTCGGCTGCGTATGACGAAAGCGCGGGCGGCTCCTTGTCGAGGATCGCTACAATGACATCGCTTAGCGTCGCGCCCTTGAACGGCGGACGGCCTGCGAGCATTTCATAAAACACGACGCCCAGGCTGAATAAGTCGGAGCGCCCGTCCATCGCGAGCCCGCGCGCCTGTTCAGGCGACATATAGGTCACCGTGCCCATCAATATTCCCGGGTTTGTATCTACCGCTGAAAAGCTTGCGCCGGTGTCATGAATAAAGGCCTGCCGGTCGCTCAGCTTTGCCAGTCCGAAGTCTACGACTTTCACATAGCCGTCGGGTCTGATCATTATGTTCTCGGGCTTGATGTCTCGATGGAGGATTCCTGCTTCGTGCGCCGCGTGGAGCGCGCTTGCTACTTGAATGACAACATCGATCGATTCATCGAGCCTCATTTTTCCGCTTTTGATCGAGGCGCGCTGCGTGTGCCCTTCTACGAACTCGGTTGCGATGAAGTGCGCGTCGGCTATGTGACCGACTTCATGAATGGTGATGATATTAGGATGATTGAGAGCAGAAGCGGCGCGCGCTTCCTGCTTGAAGCGGCGCAGGCGTTCTTCATCGGTCCTGAAGCCGGCCGGCAGCAGCTTGAGAGCAACACGTCGGCCAAGGCGCGTGTCCTGCGCGAGATAAACTTCTCCCATACCGCCCCGTCCTAACTGGCTTATGATCTTGTACGGGCCAAGGGACTGGCCTGTCGTAACCTTAGTCTCATGCGTGGCCAGCAAGGGGGCGGCTACTTCGATCAAGGGCTTGTCGATGAGACTGTCGGCCTGCCCGTGAGCGGCGATGAGAGATTCGACTTCGTTTCGCATCTGCTCATCGTCACCGCACACTTCATCCAGAAACGCGGCCCGACCGCCGGCCCCGCGCTCGATTGCCGCATAGAACAGTTGCTTGGTTTGAAGCCAGCGTTCCGGCGTCATCGGTGCTTTGTTATCAGTCATTGGTCACTAGCGTTCAACGTATCTCCCTTTCTCGAGCGGATTCCTTGCGCAAAGCTCGCAAAGTACCGCAAAGCTCGCGGGTGCCTTTAATCGCTGTCCTGAGAATTCCCTGGAACCCCGTACGGGTAGAATGTTTATAGTAGCGAGCTCCATACGTTGCTAACCCCGTAGGCGTGAAATGTTCCTGCGCTCAACTCTATGCCGCACCTAACGGAGCTGAGGAGTCCACGTCGGCGTCCGTAACTATAAACATCGCACCCCTACGGGGTTGCCGGCGGAACGCTCGATTCCCCGCTCTGAGTTCAGGGTGACCTATGTCCCAACCAAGTTCCAGTTTTAATCACACCCCTCGCGCGTTCAATTCGACTCGGAACTCACCGGGGTCTCCGCGTTTGGATCGCTGATAAATTCGACCATCCGTTGCCGGTATCGTTGATACAGGAACGACACCGCAAGCAGTATCGCGCCCAGCACGATGAACGAGATTATCCGGTAAAGCTTTTCGAGCGACGAAAGGTCTAACAGGAAGACCTTGAAGATCGTCAGCCCAAGCAGCAACAGCGCCATTACCCGTAGCAGCTTGCTGCGTCGCGCGATTCCGATTGTAAGCATTGCTCCACCGTAGATCGCCCATACTACCGATAACGAAAGCTGCTGGGCCAGCCGCAAATCGCCGAGCGGTCCCGGCGTCGCCGCGCTGGCGCTGATCTTCGCCGCGAATGGACCCAACGCTTCGGCAGAAAGCGCCACCAGAGCGAGCAGGTTCGCGCCAGCCACAAGAACCGGCACTAGTAACCTGCTCTCTTCCTTATCCGCTGACCTGGCGCCCGAATAAAACCTGGCGCTCGACGCGAGTGCGTACACCAGCAACGCAAATGTCGCGAAAGTCTGGTTGAGAAAAAGCGTGTGCCACCCGGCGTTGTAATAAGACAGGTCGACTATCAAGACCTTTCCAATCGTGAGAGCGAGCAGGAGCAACGCGCCTACCCTGAAAGCCTGCGTCCCGCGCTTGATGCCTACGAACAGCGCGACCGCGCCATAGATCGTCCAGACCACGGAGAGCACAAACTGCTTTGTATTCTCGAGTCGCAAGTAATCTATGCCCTGCGCTTCAGATCTGATCCTTGTGAAGTGTCCCCACACTTCGGCGCTGAGCGCGATGAGCGCAAGCACGTTGGCTGCGCCTATCAGCAGTGGAAGCATGATCTCACGCTCTGAATCGTCAGGTTCGAAGTTGCGCGCATAAAACCACGCTCCAAGAGCAAGCGCAGATACGATCAACGCGAAACTCGCAAAGGTCTGATTCAAGATCAGGAAGTGCCACGATGCCGCGTAGTAGTTCAGGTCAACCACTAAAACTTTTACCGTCGCTCCGGCGAGCAGGAGAATCGCGAGAAATCGCAGCGGCCTGATCTTGCGCGTGACCCCGATGAACAACGTTCCTACACCGTACATCGTCCATAAAGCGGTGAGCGTCAGCGCCTTCGTGTTGCCGAGCGAGTTCGCAAAATCGACTCCCGACAGCGCCTTTCTCTGCTCGAAGTAATCATTAGCATCGATGCTCAGCAGCGCGATGGCGAGTGCGTTCGCTGCCAGTAGCAGCAACCCCCCGAAGCTCTTCCGGTCTTCACTGTTCTCGCTATACCGTTTGTAGAAAATCGACGCCGCGACTAGCGCGGCTATAAGCACCGCGCACGACAGCGCGCGCTTGTTCAAGAGGGGAACGAAATGAGCCGGCGCGAGATAAGCGAATTGCTCCAAGTCCCACATCGCCCAGTGATATATCGCGATCGCGAAAACTACCAACGCGCCGTTCCGTGAAATTCGATCGTTCGCGCGCAATCCGATCCAGGTCATTACCGCGCCTTCGATCGCCCAGCCCATCGTTATCCAGTGCTGCTCGAATTGAATCGGCACCGCAAGCACCGAGAACAAAAATCCGAGCCCAAGAAAAGTAAACACCAGCAACTTGTCTTCGCGGTCCCGGCGATACGTGAAGTAGCCCAGCCCCAGATAGAACGCGGCTACAAGGACGGCGAAAAGGCCGAGCCTGCTGTGATATTTGTCATCGAGCAACGCGTAGCTCGTGCCGAAATAGAGCAGCGCATTCGAGAACACCATCGCGAGATCCAGCCATCCGGTGGGCCTGCGGTTCACCACGTTGTACAGGACTGCGAGCAACGCAAAGATGATGAAGAAAACGGACAGAAAGATGATAGTCGTTCGCAGCTTTGACGGGTCGTACCACGTCTCCATCCACGCCGCGAACATCAGGATGGTCGCGATGAATGACAAATAATTAAGGCTGCGCCATTGTTTCGAGTAGGCCAGCAGAAGGACCCCCGCGTCGAGCACCGCTATGTACCCGAACAATCCGGTTTCATTGTCGATGCCGGTGGACAGAAGTATCGGAGTCAGGAAGCCGCCGATCAGCCCGAGGACCGCGATCGGCAACGCGCTGTATCTCGCGGCTAACAGCGACGCTGTAACGGTGACTACAACCATTAAGGCGAACGCTTCAGTAGAGGAAATCAGCCCATAGCGTTTTGACGACGCAAACCATATCGACGCGTACAGCACCGCGATCCCGCCGCCGGTGAGACCGTACGCGTAACTCGCGTAGCGCTTTCGCAACCGCTCGCCGCCAACCAGGAACAGCACGCCGATGGCCACCCCGATCAGCACTCTAGTCGTTGGGCCAATCCAATCGTTATCAACCGCGTACTTCAGAAAAAACGCGACGCCGAGAAAGATCGCCAGGACGCCAATTCGGTTGAACCAGTTTCCACCGATGCGGGATTCGAGATCGCTTTCCCTCAGCGAACGGGCCGACGTGACAGTTGGCGGCCCGGGTATCGAGTACTCGCCTGAACTCGAACGCGCCGTATGCGGCAGCGGAGTGTACGACGCCGGCGTACGCGGCAGCGTCGTTGCGGCGGCAGGCTCGCTTGATGGATCCGAAGCTTGCGGCAAAGAGCTCGGTGGTTGGCCGGCGGGCGAATCGCCGGAAACCGTTTTCGCGATCGGGGCGTTGGCTGGCTCCCGATGCGCCGGGAGTTTGGTTGCCGGTTCAACAGGTTTCGAAGCCTGGTCGCCGGCATGCACGTCTTCGCGCTTGTCCGCTGAAGCTGTCTTCAGGTCGCGCGGCACGGCGTGAAAGACGAGGCCCAGATGTTTTTCAATTTCATAAAGTCGCGAGGCCGTATCTCGCGCCACCAATTCCAGGTAGCTTAAGCGATCGTCCAACCGTTTGGATTTGTCGGGTGAGGATTGGTCATCATCAGCCATAAGAGGCCTCCGTAACTGTAACGCTCGTTGGTAAACTCTACAGCGCGCATTTGGGGGCTATAGATGAACCGGCAACCGCTCCGGTTGCATGACAATGCGTTCATCATCTTGTCCACTTGTAACGTCACGGGTCAACCCTTCGCGTGCTTTGCGGTCCTTTGCGTCTTTGCGCTGAGTATTTGGGTCTTAGTTCTTCAATACTCAACGCCAAGACGCAAGGACCGCAAAGCACGCGAAGGTTATTACGCAACCCAGAATCCGAACAGGACTGCTTGTCGTCACGCGGACCGCAAACTAGAATAGCTGCGAAGCGCGCGCTGGTACCCCGTGATCGATGCGTCTCAGTCACGTCAGGCGCCTTTGTTTCAAGCCGGACCCCACGTGCCAGGTTCGAATGGAATGAAAAAAGGAGATTCCAAATGTCTCGATCAGATTTCCAAAGAACTGTTTCGACTATCGCCCGCGTCTTAACTCTCACCGCGGCTGCAGGTCTGCTCGCGAGTGCATCGTTGGTGTTTCCATCCTTTGTCAACGCCCAGACATTTAGAGGCTCAATCGTCGGAACCGTGACCGATGTAAATGCCGCTGCGATCCCCGATGCATTAGTCGGCGCGCGCAACGTCGCAACCGGACTCGCGAGAACCTCGACTACCGACTCCGCCGGAAACTACTCGATACCAGAACTCCCGATCGGCACTTATGAGGTGACGGTTACCAAAGCCAATTTCAAAACCTCGAGGGTCACCGAAGTCCAGGTCGGGGTCGCCAGTGAGCGGCGAACCGACGTCACCCTTGAAGTCTCCGGCGGTTCGGAGAGCGTCGAGATTTCGGCGAACGCGGTTCAGGTTGAAAGCACGACCAACACGCTCGGCGGAACAATCGCGGCGCGAGAAGTAGCGGACCTTCCGATCAACGGCCGGGACTTCACCAAGTTCCTGGTTCTTGTTCCCGGCGCGACGGGCGACCCTTCGGGCGCAACCGACTCGCCCGGTTCGTTCGGGTTGTTCAGCGCGAATGGAAATCGCGGACGCGCGAACAATTACCTGCTCGACGGAACCGATATGAACGACGGCTATCGCAATCTGCCGGCGATCAATGAAGCCGGCGTCTTCGGCACTCCCGCCACCATTCTTCCCGTCGAAGCAATCGCAGAAGCCGCGATACTCTCGAACTTCGAAGCAGAGTATGGCCGCAACTCCGGCGCAATCGTAAACATCGTTACCAAGTCCGGGACCAACAACTTTCACGGCTCGTTGTTCGAGTTCTTCCGTAACAACTGGCTCGACGCGCGCAACTTCTTCAACCCCAAGCCCGATCCGCAAACGGCTTTTCGAAACAACCAGTTCGGCTTCGCCGCCGGCGGGCCCATCGTCAAAAACAAGACGTTCTGGTTCGCGAGCTACGAAGGTCAGCGCGAACGCGTAGGCCTGAACTCGGTTGCTCGAGTGCCTGATCCGCGCGAGATTGCAGCGCTCGGCGGCCCGCAGAACCCGGTGATTGCCAGGCTGCTCGCGCGAAACCCATGGCCGGCGCCCAATCGCCCGGTCGCGCTGTTTGATCCGTCGCCGAACCTGTTCGTTACCACTCCGGCGCTAAACGATGTAGACAGCTTCATCGCGAAGATCGATCATTCGTTCAACGAGCGCAATCAAGTCACCGGCCGCTACTACTACGGCAACAGCGATCAGTCTTTTCCTCTCGCGATACTTGCGGGCAACGTGCTGCCCGGCTTCAACACCGTCACCCCGACTACGGTCAACCTGCTTTCGCTTTCTTACGTGAAAGTCGTATTCGCGAAGAAGGTCAACGAGGCTCGTTTTGGTTACAACCGTTTCGACGAAGGTTTCTTTCCCGAAGACAGCGGCTTCGATCCCCGCTCGATCGGCCTGAACACGGGCATTGGAGGCGCGCAGGATTTTGGTCTGCCGTTTATCCGAATCAGAAACGATCCCAACTTCGGCTCCTCGCTCGCCTCGCTTGGAGCAACTCTCTCGGTCCCGCGAGCTCGCGTGGATACCAACTGGCATTTCATCGACAACTTTTCATGGAAGCTCGACCGGCACGAGATCAAGTTCGGCTACGAGTTTCGCCGAACGTTCATCAACGCGTTCTTCGACGCCGGCTATCGAGGCCGGCTGGATTTCGCATCGCTCGAGGATTTTCTCAGCGGCACGCTGAGCGGCGGACGCGCGGCGATGGGCGACTCGCGGCGCAACACGTTTCAAAACTCACACGCCGGGTACGTTCAGGACAGCATTCGATGGAACCGCAATCTGACCATCAATCTCGGAGTGCGCTACGACTACTTCGGCGAGATCGGCGAGAAGCATGGCTTGTTGAGCAACTTCGATCCAACGCACGGCCTGAGGCTTGTGGGCGCCGGCGGGCTCGATCATTTGTACGACCGGGACCTCAACAATTTTTCTCCGCGAATTGGATTGGCGTGGGACGTCACCGGCAAAGGCAAGACGGTGGTGCGAGCCGGTTGGGGCATGTTCTACGATGCTTTTTCTCAAGACTTTTTTGTGGGCCAGCTTCCATTCAACACCTTCAACCCGGGGCCCGCTTACAATCCTGTCGGACCGGCGCCGATCCTGTTTTCGTTTTCGACCGTGTCTCAAATTCAGCCCGGCGTTCCGATCTTCACCGATTTCCTCGATTCGGATGTCTTCGCAGTCGATCAGCACCTGCGAACCCCTTACGTCCAGAATTTCAATCTGAACATCCAGCAGGAGCTGTTCAAGAACGTGGTGTTTCAAGTTGGCTACGTCGGCTCGCACGGGACGAAGCTCTTCCGCTATCGCGACATCAATCAACCGGTGAATCCCGCGGTGTCAACGGGGCGGCCCTTCGACAACGGACCGTTCGCGCCGTCGGGCGGAACGTTCTTCTATGTCAACAACCTCGAGACTACCGCCAACTCAAACTACAACGCGCTGCAGACGAGTCTTACTTTGCGAGATCGTCACGGTATCACTTCGATGGTCAACTACACGTGGTCGCACTCGATCGACAACGCATCGGACGGACAAGACTACGTGGCGAACGCTACACAGCCCGACAACAGCTTCCGGCCGGACCAGGAGCGAGGCAATTCGAATTTCGACGTGAGGCATCGGCTGGTGTGGTCTTTCAGCTATGAGATTCCTACTTTCCTGAAGAGCTACCCGAAACTCGGCGACGGCTGGCAATTGAACGGGATCCTCACGCTGAGAAGCGGGAGCCCGTTTCACGTGAACTTGTTTGACGACTACAACGGCACGGGCGAATTCTTTCCGCGACCCGACATCGTCGGCGATCCTTATGCAGGCACTCACACGCCCGACAATTTCCTGAACCTTGCGGCGTTCAAGGTCCCGTGCACTTTGGACCCAACGGGCGACGGCAGCGCGGCGTCGTGCATACCGGGCACTCAGCACTTTGGCAGCCTGGGCCGCAACTCTCTGATCGGTCCGGGCTACGCGAACCTGGATCTGTCGTTGTTCAAAACGACGCCGCTCGGCGAGCAGTTGAAGCTGCAGTTCAGAGCCGAGGTTTTCAATGTACTCAATCATCCCAACTTCTCATCGCCGCTGCTGCCGGGATTCTCGGCGGACGCGAGCTTCAACGGAATCGACCCGGTGACCGGAAGAGGCATCGGGTTCTTGCCGATCACTGTTACGCCTGACGTAGGAATCGGGAATCCCTTTTTAGGAGGCGGCGGCTCGAGGAACATTCAGCTTGCGGTGAGATTAACGTTTTAATTAGCTCTGAGGTGAGTACTCAAAGTCAAAAATGAGAAGAAGTTCGGCAACTGGACTCTGTTGCCCGGAGGAGGGAGACGTTATTGGCTCGATGTTGCTGGTCGTCACGGATGACGAGCGCGATATGTTAAGGAAGTGGATGCGGCGGAAATGACGGTACGGTTTGCCCAGGAAATCTATGATGACCAGGCAACTTGCTTGAGATCCATGAGAAATATCCAGTAGATAAGGGTCACGTGAAGTTGTAGGATTAGGCATATGATCACCAAGCAAGCAGTCGCGGATAAGATTGGCGCATATCTTCACCACGCAATCTCGCTCGCCGAATTAGTAGACTGGGCCGAGGACGCGATGATGGAAGGTGAGTTCGAAGAAGGCGACATTGATGCGCTACGGGCTGTTGTAGCCCGCCTCGGTCTGGCCGACGTGCGCGCATTTGGGTTGGAGTGGAGTGACTGCGAAGAACTGCTTCGTCAACTCGGATTCTCTGCGCGAGTGGATATCGTCGCAGCATAGCGGCCGCATTCATCACTTATCTACACTCAAAAAGAGCGGGGTCGGGTTCTTGCCGATCACTGTTACGCCTGACGCAGGAATCGGCAATCCCTTTTTAGGAGGCGGCGGCTCGAGGAATATTCAGCTTGCGGTGAGATTAACGTTTTGACCTGTTGGCGCGCATTGTACAGCCCATTGTTCTGCGGCAATACGCGAGTCTGTCGTTTCCAGTGAGGTCTCAGGCTGAAACTAGAAGCTCAACTTCAATCCAAACTGAATCACGCGCGCGGGCGCTGCGGTTTCAACCGCTGAGCCGAATCCTGGAGCTCCTATCGTTCTGATCGGCAGTCCGAAATTTGCGCGGTTCATTACATTGAAACTCTCAGCGCGGAAATCCAGCGCGTTCCTTTCGCTTAACTGGAAGCGCTTGCTAATCGCCACATCCAAATTGACAAAGCCATCGCCGCGAACGGTGTTGCGGCCCACTGCCCCGTCGGCCCCAACCTCGAAGAAGGCTTCGGGCTGAACGCCCGGTGCAACTGCCACTCTGCGCGAGCCGTGCCCGCTGAAGAAGAGGAGTCCGTTAGTTGTGGAAGGGCGATCGCTGAGATTTCCATCGAGGTTCGCGTCAAATGGAACATTAAGCGTGAAGGGCTGACCGGTGTGGGCTTGAAAGATTGAAGCTAGCTGCCATCCTGCGGCAAGCTTCTTCAGCCGGCCGGTCGAGTTGCTGAAGTACGGAAGATCCCAGACCAGCGACGCCGCAAACCGATGACGAACGTCGAAGTTCGCGCTGGCTTTCTCGGCTCTGAGATCAAGCGAGTCCTGAGCCAGAACGGGCGCGCCGGCGATCGGAAACACATCCGACACATCGTCGATCGCGTGAGACCAGGTGTAGGCAGCGGTGAACTGGAAGCCTGTGCTGTAGCGCTTGCGCGCCTCGAGTTGCAGAGCGTGGTAGGTCGAGGCGGCCGAGTTCTCGAATATTTGATAGGCGCCCAGGTCCGGATTCGGCCGAAGCGCAAAGCTAAATCCTCCGGCCAGGCATGGATTGCAAGGCACAACAAATGAGCTGCCCACAAATGGACTGTATATGACTGGAAAAGCGAAGGGCTCTTGGCTGTTCGCGCCGGGTCTCGATCCGGCGAGCGGGATCGCCGGGGTGACGTTAACGCCGAGATTGGGCGTCGTCAGCCGCGTCAGCTTCGTTCCTTTTGTCCCGACGTAAGCCGCCGAGACAAAGTAGTCGTCGGCCAACTGGCGCTCGATCGTAAGGTGCCACTGCTGCGAGTAAGGCGTGCGAAGGTTCTTCTCCGGCAACGTGAACGCCAGTCCGCCAAATGGATTCTGCGAGAAGAGCTGACCGATCAGCGCGACAAAATCGGCGCGGCTTCCGCCGAACTGATTGCACGTCCCGAATCGATTGCACGTCCCAGGCTTGAGCAGGCTGACTGGGTTGGTAAAATTGCCATTTGCATCCATGACTATCTGGAGAAAGGCGGGGTTGTTGAGACTAAACAAGCTGAATTGGAGGAACGAGGGATCAACGTTGATCGGGATCTCGCGTGAAAAGACGTTGCGCGATTGGCTGACCACCGCTCCCAGGATCGTATCGTAGTAAATCCCATATCCCGCGCGAACAGCCGTGTTGCCGCCGGGAGCCCATGCTGCGCCAACATGTGGTCCGAAGTTGTTATGGTCCGGCTCGTAGATTCCCGTACGGCCATCCAGAACCTTCTTATAGGCGCCAACCGAATCGTTAAACTTCTTCGAACGGTCGCTGCTGTCGAATCGTGACTCACCCGGTGTCGGCAGATCTGCCAGAGCCAATGCGTCCTCAATACGGTTGTGTGCGTCCCGGGGAACGGTGTTGTACTCGTAACGCAGACCGTAATCGATACTGAGGTTTGGTCGCACCCGCCAGGTGTCGTTAATAAAGAAATGATATTCGGTAGAGCGCAAACCAAGCGTAGAGTCGGGGGCGCCGCTTGTGATGGTCTGCAACACCGAAGAGGCAACACCCAGACTCGCCAACTCGACTCCGGGGATAGGCAACTTTTCTCCGACGGATTTGAACCCCAGCAAGCCGAAGCTGTCGTAGCCGATATCACCGAACATCAAGAGCCCTCCGCTGTAGACAACCTGCGGCCGGTAAAGCCGATCCAGCAGGCTGTTCAGTTGATACCGGCGAACATTGCCGCCGAACTTTAACAGGTGCTCGCCGGCTGCGAGCGACATGGTGTCGGCATATTGAAATGTGTTGCTCGCGCGGCTCTGCGGAAAGGTAAAGGCGCCGACGCCGACCGGGCTGAACGGCTCGATAAGCAGCTCGCCTATCGGTCCTGTTTGCGAAGTGAATGGCACAGTTGACCCGCCGCGTCCAACTGTGCCGGTGGAACTCCTGGAAAAAATAAACGGATTGTCCGGATAGTCCGAGAAACTCAGGCTCGTGCGCCCAAATGAGAAACGCGCCAGATTGTAGAGCCGCGGGCTCAGTGTACTGTTAAGCATCAACGACAGGTTATGCGACCGCGTCCCAGACTCGAGCGTGGAGCGAATCGCACGATTGACGCTGGGCAATATGCGGTCATCGTCCGTGAAGTTGTATCGCGCATCCAATGTGTGCATCTCCGCTAACCGATGCGTCATCCGGAAGGAAAGCAGATTGCCCAGGCCATCGGCGGCCAGCAACTCGGTGAAGGTATTCGCTCCGAACGGGCCGCCGGCATTGTTGGGCGCCGGATAGAGCGAGAGGATGTTGTCACCCAGCGGCGTGGTGCGCCGGAATGGTCCGATTACCGGTCCGTCGAGAGATCCCAGACTCCCGAATTGGTCTACCGACGAAAACCTTCGCTCGGCAAGCGTCGGAGTTGCAAAGTGCTGTTCGGCTGACGCGTTGATCTTTTGGTGTTCGTAGCTGCCAAAGAACTGAGTGCGGGCGCCGGCAACGGGTCCTGAGATCACGAACCCCGCTTGCGTGTGAGTGAACGGATCCTTTCGTCGGGCGAAAGCGTCTCGCGCGTTCAAGCGGGAGTCAGTTAAGAATCCGAACGCTTGACCGTGATACTTATTGGGCCCGTACTTCGACACCGCATTAACCTGAGAGCCGAAGTTGCGCCCAAGCTCCGCATCCCACAAAAGGGTCGAAATTGAAACTTCCATTACCGACTCGATGGGCTGCGGCACCAGCGCGACAAAGCCTTGCCGCCGCACGCCAACATCCGGATCGTTGTTGTCCGACCCATCCACCGAAAAATTGTTGGAACGCGCGCGCATTCCGTTCACCGAGAACTGCCCGGCCGTACCGATGCCAAAGCCGACGCCGGGCCCGTGCACTCCCGGCGTGAACGGAGGCGGAGCGACGCCGGCCGCCAGCAGCGCAAGGTCGTCAAACGTGCGCATGTAAGTCGAGCCTCCCAGCGGCAACGACTCGATCTGGTGTTGGGTGAAGTTGGTCGTTCGAGCGGCGTCGAATGGGTGAATGAGTGCGCCGTATTTGCTTTCCTCCAGGACCGAAGCTGAAGGTTGCGGCTGAGGCTGAGGCGGATTCTGCGCGCTATTGACGGCATCGACAATGATCGTAATTGTGGGCGCCCATATTTCTCTTCGATCGAGTGCGACTACAACGCTTTCGCCAGGCGAGGCTCCGCAGCCCTGATGCGAGGCCGTATTCGAAGCTGGATACGAAGCAGTGACAATGTAGTTGCCGGTGGAAAGATCAGAGATGGAATAGTCGCCATACTGATTGGTGGAAGCCGCGCGACTGGCGCCGTCGCTTTGATTTGTTACGACAACCTGCGCATCGAGCAGAGGAGTATTGCTCCGATCCAGGACCTTCCCACCGAGCGTGACGGTGTGCAGCGTAAGCTTGGGCAATTCGACCGCGTTCTTCTGATTGAACTGCACTGCGAAGCGAGGGATCGAGTCGTCGACGAAGCCCTTCTTGTGAGCAGTCAGCTTGTAAAAACCCTGTGGCAGGTTCGGAATTCGATAGGTCCCACTCTCACTTGCGCTCGCGATTTGCTGATACCCGTTAATAGAGTTCTCCGCAATCACCAGCGCTTTCGGCACTCCTTTGCCCGAGTTGTCGCGGACGATACCGACAACAGTCCCCGAAGTCGTCTGGGCGAAAGCGGGCCGAACCGGGAACAGGCTCAAGAGCAGAAGAAGAACGCTCCCGATGACGCGAGGTTCCTTAATTGACATGGCCTGGTGACATCTCATGAGAAACTCCCTCGAAGCCACGAAGCTGGGCTTCTCCGAGACACGTCGAACATGACTATCTCCTGAAAGGGACTACCGTCTGGGTTCCATCACCGTTCGTAAATTTGATCTGCACGACCTTGCCCGGGGGCACGGCTTCTTCGATGCTCTTTCCATTTGTGAGCTTGCCGCTCTGCTTAACCCGAGTGCCTCGCTTGAGTTTTGCGTATTCCGAGAATTCGACGTCGTCTATTGCCAGTTTGACTCTATCGATGAAACCGAACCCCGTCGCAACTATGTTCGACGATACCGAAATGCTTCGGACCACGCCGCTCCCCACACAAGGTGAGAGTTCGGAGGTATTGTCATCCTGGTCGGTCGCAGTCGCGTTGATAAAGCCAGTGGGAGAAGTGTTCGGAATAACGAAGTTGATGAACGCGGCGCCTTTACTATCGGTGGTAACCGCTACAGAGCCGACGAAGACGCGGGCCTGATGGCAATCCGAGTCGGCAGTGTTCGAATACAACTCGATTCTGAAAGTCTTATTAGGCGCGCTGTTCTTTAGAACGCCTTGAATTGTATTGCCGTCGCCAGTCCGTGCGGTCAGCTCTGGAAAGTTCTGGCCGTTATTGGCTTCGGGCGGATCGCCAGGCCCCCTGACATGATTGGAGCTCTGACCGTCGTCGTTCAGATCAATTCCAATGTCGCCGTTAGAGAAGATGCTATTTTGTGAAATCATGATCCTAAAGCCTGGCGTCAATTCCTTTCCCTCGGCGGCGCCCAGCACTTCGGGATCGGGATTTTTTGGAATGACAATCCCTTTCTTCTTGTTGAATGCGATGACGTTGTTCTTGATCGTGTGGGTCAGAGAATTGTTTTCAACGTAGATTCCGTGAAACACGTTTCCCAGGTCTTTGACGCCGCTAAGGTCGGCGCCGATCTTGTTGTCTTCAACCACGGTCCCACTTCCACCAAAAAGCGGCACGCCAGTATCCGGGTCAAGGAAAAATCCGCCGATTGAGACACCGTTTTGGCCGTTCGCCGATATGACGTTGTTCTTAATCATCGAAGGGTTGCCGGCATCTGAGATAATCACTCCATTCCTGACATTGCCCAAGGCGGCGGCGCCTGACGAATCGGTGCCGATGAGATTACCCTGCACTATGTTGTCTGATCTCGGAGCGGAGCCCTCGGAACCGATGACCACGCCATTGTGCAGATTACCTGAGATGACGTTAGCGGCCCCGGCTGTCGCTCCTCCAATCGTGTTCGCGGCGGCGCCCAGGTTTATCAACACACCTTCGGATGCGTTACCAATCGCGCTAGTGCCATCGAAGTTAGTGCCCAGATAATTTCCCTGGATGAGATTGCCGGTCGCTTGCACTAGACTGCCGGGCTCCAGAGGGCCGGTAATCGCCAATCCCAGGTGGTTGCCGGAGATGAGATTCCGCGCGCCAGGCTGCATTCCACCGATAGTGTTATCGGGCTGGTCGAATATAAATATCCCTTCATTGGAATTGCCGAGCGGTGCGCTTCCGGTGAAGTCCGTGCCAATGTAGTTTCCCTGCACCAGGTTTGACGTGGAGCCATCGACAAGAATGCGAATGCCCTGCCCGTTGCCTGAAATTACGTTGCGGGCGCTTGAGTGCGTCCCCCCGATCAAGTTGCTATTCGAGCCGAAAAAGCCGGAACCGAATATCCCTATGTTAATGCCGCGAGGCTGTGGGGCTCCAGGCGCTGTACCGCTTATGTCGGTACCGATGAAGTTGCCTTCGATAACGTTATGACCGGTGGGTGATTGATCAGTTCCGGATAGTTGTATCCCGGCAATATTGAAGCTATTGATCACCAGGCCTCGCACGACGCTGTTGCCACCTATGATTGTGAGCCCGGCGCCCTGCATGACGCTTACCTCGCCGCCGTTCAGTTCGACAACCGGCTTGCCTTGAAAGCCCGGCTGGGTGAAGCCATCGATGGTTACAGGCTCAGTGATGTCGGGCAGAAGCGTTGTGGGAGTGATTGTGAGCGCCGTCCCCTGAATATTGAAAACAATCGTGTCGGCGCCCGCGTTGGCGTTGGCATCGGTGATCGCTTGCCTTAAGGAGCCGGGGCCGCCGTCGTCCGTGTTGGTAACGATGAAGGTATTGGCAGCGGCCGTGTTCACAACCGTCGGCGCGCTGTTGCCCCTTCGGAGAATCACCAGGTCGCTCAAGGCGTCTTCATTCAACCGCATCGCCAGCGCGGCTACCGGCTGGCCTTCCACGCCCAACGACGTCATCTCGCGGCGGAAGCCCGACCGAGCGTCTGGCTGCGCTTCTGGCTGCATGGATTCACCCGTTGCGATTTGCATTTGACCCGCGGCTGAATCGGCTACTACCAAATCGTCAGTCGGAAAGCTGGACAAACGCGCCGCGAGCAACTGACATTGCGAATGAGAGACGTCGCGACCGCTCGGGCCGGGAAGCGAGCAGGCGTTAAGCTCGATCCAACTCGTTGCTTTCTTCTGCTCCTGCACTGAAGCCTGCGCGCTTGCGTCAGCGCTTCTCAAAAGATGGACCACTCCATCGGCAGATAGCAAAGCGATACTCGAAGCGTGATTCGCGGTGAAGTCGCCGATAGCAAGCGACTTGATTGCGAATGGAAAAGAGCGGCGACTGATGATCGCTGGAGGCGCGGGCCCGCGCCGCAGCTCGGCAACTGCCTCGCTTCTGTCGCGCCCGTGCACGACAATCAACTCGTTGCCTGCTCCGACAGCGATGTCTATCGGGTAAGAATCGTCAAGCCGGCCCAGTGCCAGGGCGGTCGCTTCGGCAGGCAGATCGAAGATCTCGGGCTTGGCTTTGAGTGCTCCTTGCGATCCTTCAAACACCATTAGCTTCGGCCCACCTCGCCCGTTGACCGCGACTATCACATCTTCCAATCCGTCGCGTCTGTTTATGTCTCCGGTGACCAGAGCAGTTACTGCTCCGAACATATCTAAAGACTTCGCTGGTGCGAACCCTCCCCGTCCGTCTCCCGATAACAAGTAAAGTTTGTCGCCGCCGCGAGCTGCAGCGACGATGTCTGAATGGCCATCCGCGTCGAAGTCGCCGGCGCCAATGAACTCTGCAGGCGCAGGCACGGCGAAGACAAACGCAGGCGATAGAAACGGCGCGTCCGTGAATTCGCCTGTTGACTTGCGTCGCTTTGCATCGAGACTGTCGGGATAGATCGAATCCACGTTGCCTCGAAGCAGAGTGATAATTCCTGAGCCTGCGTGACCGTAACCGCCGATCAGATCCGGGACTCCGTCTCCATCGAAATCAGCAGAAGCGAGCGCCAGTGCTTCAGCCTCATTGCGCTGTAAAGCTTGCGCAAGCGCAGATGAGCCTGAGTAAGAAGTAAGAACGTCCCGGCCATCACTAAGGTTGATAGACGGATTTCCATGTCCGCCGGCGTGTACAGATATGGTCTGACTAAGGCTTGCACGTGGTATCGCCGAAGCCTTGCCTGAACGGGCGAATTGAACCACTCCCCACCCAATCGCTATCAGCACAACCATTGAAACCACTCGCGACAGCTTCATCAGCGCGATTGTGAGTGGCAGCGGACCTTGCTGGTTTTGACTTTTCGCCCGTGAGCGCATGGCATTTCTCCTGTCGCCAAACAGGTTCCCTGAGACCCTGGCCTTCGGCATGAGTTCCACCTCGTCTACCAGCGCTTCAGCCTGTGTATCGCCGGGAAAGATGGCGCGCGAAACACTGCATTTGGACCGCTGCGACTCGCTGGCAGAAGCTGCGGGCTCGGGCCTGCCTAACTGCTTATTCTGCTTATCCTTTGTTATTCTACGGCGTCTGAGTGGAGCAGCCGGGCCACGCAGTTTAGAAGAGCCTGTATTGACGGACGGTATGATATATCAGCGATTGTCCGGGTGCAATACCCATTACATCAATCAGGCGTCGTCACGTTCGGCGGTCTAACGAAAAGGCCCCAGACCACAAACTTCTCGGCGCCCAGGGTTCGGAACCCGATGCTGCCGGTGTGATATGTATCATCGCGGAGCTGTCCCAACGGCTTCTTCACACCGGGGTCTTCGTCGTCAAGATTGTCCGACGTAATCGTTTGGGTGATTAGATCGTTCGTCACATTAATATCGATATGATATTGGCCGCCGGCCTTGAGGGTCACAACCAGATTGTCGGCCTTTTTCTGAAGCTGCTTGCCGTCCCGAACCAGATATGTAAAGAAGGCGTTCTTATCATTCATCCCGCCCGGACCCGAGAGGTAGAAGAGGTAATAGTTGTTGGGATCCTTGACGCGCAAAGCCCAGGCCGCTCCGCCATCGTTTATGAGCGTCAGATGAAACGACATATCGAAGTCCCCGACATTGACTTCGCGGGCGTAGCCTAAGATGGGCTCATTCTCGATCTGAAGTCTCTGCTTCGCAAAGCTCCACGATGAAGGCGCCTTCCACTGATCCAGGCTCGTGAAGATCTCCGCGAATTCAGTTGTAGTAAGCGGCTTCTCAGCGGAAGGCGCAGGAGCAGGAGCAGGATTGGAAGTTAGAATCATGAAGCCGGCGATCCCCGCAACAGCGGCCAATACCGAGAGCACTGCGATTACCATGATTCTCTTTTTGCTTGTCGTCGCAGCAACCCGAGCCGCCGCCGCGGATAAAACGGGCGCCGCCGTGGCAACACCAACTGCCGCGGCGCTGGTTGTTGGCAGCGTGGCCGGGAACTCACAAGGCCGCTCGGGATTGCCCACTTCGCCTGTCCACAGGTTGAACAACTGAAGCCGCGCGCCGGGCGTCAACTCTCGCTCGCCGAGATCGTAAAGACACTTTGACCAGGTCCCAAGATGGTTCAACGTATCGGCGACGGATTTGGAGACAAGGATGTGACCGGCATCGCCGATCTCCATGATTCGCTGCGCGGTCTTGATTCCCTCACCCGATACGCTAGACCGGGCGTCGATACTGGTCATCCGGTAAACCGGCCCGCTGTGGATTCCGATTCGAACCTTCATCTCCGGATAGCTCTGAAGCGCGCGGCCAATTTCTGTTGCGCAGCGGGCCGGCGCAACCGGGTCCCCGAAAAACACAAGCGTCATGCCTTCATCGCCGGGCACGCTGATCAGTTGATCGCTTGATTGCCAGCGTCGAAACTCGACCGTCTCCGAGACAATTCTCATCAACCGTCCGAGAAGTCGGGTCTGTTGATCCATCGGCAGCTTTGAATAATCGACGATCTCGATCGACATCACGTGTGCGATCTCGAGCGCCGAGAGCGGCTGACTTTGCACCGGAGTTTGGGCTATTGCGGTCTGTCCGGCCGGCTCGCGCGGGCTCGGGTAAGCCGCGCTGGACATTCGCGGGCCAACAATCTTTCCAGCCTTTGAACGACCCGCCGCACCCGGCTCGATTTCGTGCGGCGGGCCGGCTAAGGGTTTGCCGCCGCCTTGATCTTTCGCGCGATGCTGACCAGCTCTTTGTTCAAGTCAGCGCCCTTCAGGCTGTCAAGAGGACGCGTCGGATCGTTTGCCGCCTGATACTTCGCAATGTCGGTCTCCTCATACAGGCTCGCGCTGACCGCCACCCAGATGATCGTTGCCCCTTGCTGCTCCGCTGCTTCAAGAAGCGGCGGCAGCTCCTGCTCGACTATAAAATCGGAGGCGAGAAAATGCTGGCTGACCAGAAGCACCGCAACATTAGCCGAGGCGAGAGCCTTTTCGATCTCGTCTTTCCACTTCTCGCCGGTTCGGATTTGAGTGTCTGCCCAGACGTTGACGGTTCCCTGTCGCACGAGCGGAATCAAGGTGGTCTGGAGTCTTTCCAGCCATTTCTTGTCCTTGTGACTGTAGCTGATGAAGACCTGATCGCGGGCCTGCTCAGGCATTTTTGTTACCTCTAGGCCGCGGATTGTACAGTCCAGGGTTAACCTGTGCAAGCATCGGCGTCTTGCGTTTTCGCGACCTGGTGAGATGCATAGCTTTCCCAATGCCTTTCACAACATTTAGTTCTTCGAGAATGACTTGGCGACTTCCGCTGCGCGCTTCTCGATCGTTGTTTCCGGAGATGTCAGTTGACGGTGGTACTGCAACCAGTCGCACGCTTCGCGTAGAAAGGTCTCGAGGCCGATGTGACGCAGCGACAGGGTCCCTGCCGAGTCGCCGCTGACAAACGTCTTTCCATCGGGGCTAAAGGCGACCGATGTGATCCCGTCATTCCCTTTGAATGGATGTCCGATGGGTTTGCCATGCCGATCCCATAGCCGGACCGTGCCATCCTCGGCGCCGCTGACGATCGTCTCGCCATCACTGCTAAAAGCGAGACAGCTTACGTTCTGTTCGTGTCCCTTAAATACGCGAATGGTCGCGCCCAGCCCATTCCAGAGGCGCATCATCCCGCTCTCACTGCCACTTGCAATGGTCTGTCCGTCGGGGCTCACGGCTACAGCTTCACCCTTTCCAGATGAAAAGGAGGCGCCCAATGGTGGAAAAACAGGTGAACCCTGCAGATTCCACCGCAGGACTTTCCCATCAGAACCGCCGCTAACGATCGTTTGCCCATTGAAGCTCACGGCGACGGACACGACGGGCCCGTCATGACCTCTCTCGGGTTGTCCGATGGGTCTGCCTTCCTGATCCCAGAGACGCACGGTCCCCTTCGCATCGCCGCTGACTATCATTTTCCCGTCGCCGCTTACGGCAATAGATGTTACTGGGGCGGTGTGATCACCACCGAAGGGCTGATCCCTGATCGCGTCTTGCTGATTCCGCAGCAGGAGCTTCCCATCGGCGCGCCCTATTACAAGGAGTTTGCCATCGGGTCCTAAAGCAGCAGTAGTCACTGTCGCATCCGTGACCTGCGCATCAGACGAGCCGTTCGGAGCATTCCGGATTGGCGCTCCATCCCGATCCCACCGCAGTATTCGCCCGTCTGGGCCGGCCGTGACAATCGTCTGGCCATCGCCGCTAAAGAGCGCCGCCACGACCGGCCCAGCATTACCCTTGGAAGGCTCACTCTGTGTACGCTGCTCCCACAACCGCACCACGCCTCCGTCGCCGGTGCTGACAAAGGTCTTACCGTCGGCGCTCACGGCGACAGAATTGACGTTTCCCTCATGTCCTTCTAAGGGCCGCCCAATGGGTTTGCCCTGCCGATCCCAAACGCGCACTGTCCCATCGGCGCCGCCGCTGACGATCGTTTGGCCTTCGGAGCTGACGGCGACGCTGTTGACCCTTCCACCGTGTCCCCTCAAGGGTTTCTCGGTGATGGGCCTGCCCTGCGCGTCCCACAGGCGTACTGTCCCGTCATAACTGCCGCTGACAATCGTCTGTCCATTGGCGCTGATCGCGACACAACCCACTTCTGCGTCGTGCTTCTCAATCGTCTTCAATATGAGTTCGCCTTTTCGATTCCAGAGCCGCACTCTACCGTCAGCGCCGCCGCTGACTATGATCAGCCCATCGCGGCTCAAGGCGATGGTAGGGAGTTGCGTCGCCTCGACGCCAATCCATCTCTTGATCAACTTGCCGTTAGGTTCCGTGAGCCGAAGAGCGGAACCGTCGTAACTTAGAACGGTTTGACCATCGGAGCTCACGGCGACCGACGAGAACTTTCCCTCCGCAGCCAACTGGCCTGGGGCGCCGCCGCGCCGATCCCAAATTCGAACGCCGTCAGAGCCCACACTGACAATGGTCTGCCCATCAGGGGTCAAGGCAACAGACCTGACTCTGCCGCCATGGCCTTCCAAAGGTTCACCCTTCGGATTACCGTGTCCATCCCAAACCCGGACCTTCTTGTCCCAGCCGCCGGTGACAATCGTCTGCCCGTCATCGCTCATCGCGACGGAAGTAACGATCTCTCCCTCATGTGCGAGCCAGGCATCGCGTTCTATTCTGCCCTCTCGAAGGAGTTGTAAGGCTTCAATAAAGCTGGACCGGATCTCGAGAGGGATGTCACCTGATGAGAATTGCATTGCATCCGAGCTGCTTACAATGGCCGCAATCAGCCCTTCGGCAGGCTTGGTGGAAAGCAGATTCTTCGCTCCTACCGCGAGAGCGATGCTCGCTTGTTTCTGTGCGTCTCTCTTCGCCACCAATGCCCACACGAGAAGCCCTGCCAGAACCGCGAACACGAAAAGCGTAATCCCGGACCGCGTCAAACGCCTGCGCAAACGCGCGGCCCTGCTGTTCTTCAAAAAACCCATCGCGCCCATGAATTCGGGATGGTAGCGCCGCGCCCACACCTCGTTGGGCTGGTTGTGTTCCTGCCACTTCAACGCCACCTGCAAGTCCGGATCTTGCCAGAGCCCCGCCTGGCCTTCTGCATGCAGAACCGAGGTCTCCGCCAGGCGACTGTAAGTCTGCGCCGACTCGGCTTCCTGATCCGCCCAGGTCTTCAATCGCTCCCACACGCGCATCAGGCTTTCGTGTGAGATGTCAATCACCGTCTCTGCCTGAAGCGCGTCCTCGGCTGGGGGCATCAAGAAGGAACGGCTCGGCTTGCGAAACACATCGATCACCTCCGTGACCTCAGCCAGCGTCGCATCCGCGAGGGCGCACAATGTGCCGAGAGTAGTGGGGCGCCGGACGCCCCGCGGGTCTGTCGCTTTGTCGGTCAGCGCCTTAAACAGCTTCTCGCAGATCTGACGCTGTCGCTCGGTCGTCAGTTCGGCATAAGCCTTCTCCGCATGCTGATTCAGCGCGTGGGCCATGGTGCCGATGGCCTCATACTGTGTCAGGGCCAGAACCCCGTCGCCTCGCCCCTCGCTTTGCCACCGCGCCCAGGTGCGATTCAATGCGTGCTGCAGAATCGATAGTTGGTCGGGGTTGTCGCCGACGTCGTTGACCAGACGAGTCAACAACACTGGAGAGATCTCGGCTCCTTCCACTCCAACAGGCCCACTGATGGCCGCGCGGCGTTCATCTCGAGTCATTCGGGGCACGAGGTATTGCCCCGCATTGATGGCCTCGGCCAAGCCGCGAAGCTGGGCGCAGTCGCCCAGAAAATCCGATCGCATGGTCAGGACGATGTAGATCGGGTATGACGTCTGCTCCTTTGCTTCCAGCAGCAGATTCACAAAAGCGGCGGCCTCTTCAGTAACGCCGTAGGAGTTCTCTTGCTGGCCTGCGCCCAATCGCCGGTAACGAAACAGCTCTTCAAACTGGTCCACCACCACCAGCAGATTGACGTCCTTGTCCAACTGCGCTTGTTCGTAAATATCGATGAGTCCCAGGTTGCTCATCCGCAACGTGGTGTCGACGATTTCGGCGAGCGTCAAGCCCCCGGCTTGATAGTCGCGGAACAATACGCCGTCCTCGGCCAAAGCACGGGCCATCGCCCGCATTGGATCGCTGCCGGGGCGGAACTGGGCCATCCGCCACGCGGTGCCGGCGCTGGCCATCAATCCTCCGTGCAAGGCCGGCCGCAGCCCGCAGTTGACCAGGGAGCTTTTGCCGCTGCCCGACGTGCCGACCACCGCCAGGAAACGAGTGGCCGCCAGCTTATCGACCATCGCGTCGACCTGGTTCTCCCGGCCAAAGAATAAGTACTCCTCATCTTCTCGGAACGGCCTCAGCCCCGGAAACGGGTTCTTCGTAATTGCCATTGCAGCGGTGCTCATCCTCTCGCTCCACACAAGGTCATGGCCTTCACAAATGCCGCCATCCGCGCCTCCGAAAAGTCTCCCAAGCCATTAATCAAGTTTGGTTCTTCCATATCGATCAGGTCTTCTTTGTCAGTTGTCGTGGGATCGGCCACGTACGTATAGCTGGCCAACAGGGGCTTCCCGCCGCGGTAGCCCGGCATCTTTTTAAGGTCATTGTCCATCGTGCGCTTCCATGCTTCATCGCCCGCGCCGTAAAAGAGAATCACGGCGTCGGCGTTGGTCAGGTTCTGCTGGTGGGCCTCGCGCACCACGGCGGCGTCGCCCTCAAAGGCCGGGATGGCGACTTCGAAGCCCTGGCCCCGGCAAAACTTGCGTAGCGGAACCGTCGCTTTGCGATCCTTCTCATTGCAGATCAGGTAGATCAGCCTGGCGCTCTTCGCGGCGGAGGCTTGCTCGGCAGGCAACTGAGGCTCAGGCCTTTCCAGTTTCTTTAGCGTAGCGTGGATCGAGGCTTTCAGATTCTCGAGGTCCCCCGTGATCAAGTCCGCTCCGACCTGGGCCTCGGCATTCTGGTGAAGCGCGTCGATAAACGCCTGCTGCTGCGCTTGCTGGGATCGCGTTCCGTCGGGCGCCCAGATCACGCGTTTCAATGGGTCGCTCTTGGCGTCGCTCTTGGCGTCGCTCTTGCTCAGCTTCGCCGCAAGCTCATTTTGCAGCACCACTACCGATTTTTGGCTCGGGCCATCGGGCACGGCGCCATAGCTGTCGCCGACCAGATGGATGGAAAGCTTGCAACGTTCGAGCAAGCGTTCGACCGCCGCCACATAGTCAGCTTCGTCGCGCGGCAACTGTTGATCCGGCAAAACGGTATAGCCGTGCCGTCGTAACTCGCCTTCCAGAATCTCCCTGGCCTGCTTCCGGTCATAACTGCATTCAGCCAAATAGACACCCGGTTTGGCCGCGGCTTGTAAGTCCTGACCGCTGTCGCCGTCGTCGGTCTCCAGCCTCTTTAGCAGTTGTGAGATATCCCACGCTAGTTTTCCGATCTTCCGGTTATAGTCCTGGGCGAACGTCTCTCCGTAAGCCGAATCAAGTTCCAGCGGCGCCCCGTCTTCGAACGCGAAAAACTCATAACCCAGGACGTTTTTCATCACAGTTGGCAGCGACTCCTGCGTGTCCACCGGCGCTTTCAGCACCTTGAAGACTCTGGCTTTGTTATCGACCACAATCCCGCCGTTCCGTTCCGCGCTCTTGCAGAATTCAGATACTTCCTTGTTGCACCAGACGGAATTGAGATAGCGAGGAGTCAGCACCGAAACGAGTACAGCGGTATGCTCGAATTGTTCGACGATTTCGTCGGCAAAGACATCGTTCCCTTGGAGTTTATTGTCTCTCCAAATTCGGACCTTGCCTCCCCTGCGCATGCTCAGGATCGCCTCCAGCGACATATGAAAGCGAGTGATCCACCCCTTTTGTTCGGGCGTTAACGGCAGGTTGTCGATATGAGCGTAGCTGATGAATATGTCTTCTTTATACCTCATATAAGCCTCCCACTGGCTTGAACGAACCGGGGTCCTGAATGGAGCGGCTTTGATTTTACCTGAGCGCCAAGTCCGATTCGAAGTTGAGATGATTCTATCGTTATTCGATTAGATTGCAAGGGGAGCTAGATTGCAAGAAAGCGCAGTCCGCTGATAATGCGGCCGGCTGAACAGTCATGTAGGGGCGGCCCTCCGTGGCCGCCCCTCTTGTCGATTATCCAAGGCGTGCGCAGAACGAAAAGAGGGGCGGCCACGGAGGGCCGCCCCTACATGAACTGTTCAACAGAGAAGAATCAAATGTCCAGATTCTTCACATCCAGCGCGTTGTCTTCGATGAACTTTCTGCGAGGCTCGACCGCGTCGCCCATCAACACCGTGAACATTTCATCGGTCTCCACGGCGTCGTTCACTTGCACGTTCAGGATCGTTCGACTCTCCGGGTTCAGCGTAGTCTGCCAGAGCTGCTCCGGGTTCATCTCGCCCAGCCCTTTGTAACGTTGAATGCTCAAACCGTTTTTCGCCGCGGCCATTATGTGTTCGAGCAATGCCGGGCGCGAATCTACTATCGTGTGCTTGTCTTCTTCGGTGATGGTAAACGGCGGACGGCTCAGGTCCTGAAGCTCCCCGTACAGTTGCACGGCTTTCTGGAACTCGACGTGAGTAGCGAGCTCCCAGTCGATGACGATCGAGCCGTTGCTGCGCGAACGCGTCACCGAGATCGAAAAGGTGCCGTGTTCTTCGTCGGCTTCAATTTCAGTTTCGTAGTTTTCCGCTTCGAGCGCGGCCGTCACCTTTTGCAGGAGCTTCTCCTTTTCGAAGACCTCGTGCAATTTCGACGCCGCTTTTGTCGTCAGCAAGCCCTGCGGTCCCGCCAGCGTATCGATGACCGTGTCAACCACCTTGCGATCGTGCATGCGCCGTTCGAGCTTGTCGAGATAGCTGTCCAGCTCGGCCAGCTTCTCGAGCTTCTTGCGAAGATCGGCGCCCTTGAACTGCGCTTTCGTAGCCTGAACCGTGACGGTGATGTTCTCGGTAGCCTTGCGCATCAGGTACGACTGCATATCCCGCTCGTCGTGCATGTACTGTTCGTTCTTCCCCTTTTTGATCTTGAACAGCGGCGGCTGCGCGATGTAGATGTGACCGCGGTCGATCAACTCGGGCATCTGGCGATAGAAAAACGTCAGCAGCAGCGTGCGTATGTGCGACCCGTCGACGTCAGCGTCGCACAGCAGGATTATCCGGTGATAGCGAAGCTTGGACACGTCGAAATCGTTCGCGCCGATGCCGGTGCCGAACGCGGTGATCATCGTGCGAATTTCCGAGTGCCCGAGCATCTTGTCGTATCGCGCCTTCTCGACGTTCAGGATTTTGCCCTTGAGCGGAAGGATTGCCTGCGTGCGCCGATCACGACCCTGTTTGGCGGAGCCGCCGGCGGAGTCTCCCTCGACGATGAATATCTCGCAGAGCGCGGGATCTTTCTCGGAGCAATCCGCGAGCTTGCCCGGAAGCGACGCCGAATCGAGCGCGCCTTTTCGTCGAGTCAAATCTCGCGCCTTGCGCGCGGCTTCGCGAGCGCGAGCCGCGTCGATGGCTTTTGCGATGATCTTTCGCCCGACGGTCGGGTTCTCTTCGAAGTAGTGGCCGAGGCCTTCGTTCATGAAGGCTTCGACCTGGCCTTTCACATCAGAGTTGAGCTTGCCCTTGGTTTGTCCTTCGAATTGCGGCTGGGGCAGCTTGACGCTGATCACCGCGACGAGCCCTTCGCGAACATCTTCGGGAGCGAGTTTCTCGTCGTCCTTCTTGAAGAGCCCCGATGATTTGGCGTAGTTATTGATCGTGCGCGTGAGCGCGGCTCGAAACCCGGTCATATGAGTTCCGCCGTCGACGGTGTTGATGTTGTTGGCGAACGAATGGACGATCTCGTTGTAACCGTCGTTATATTGAATTGCGATTTCGACGGCGAGCGGATCGGCAACAGTCGCTTCCCTTTCCAGATGAATCGGGTGCGGGTGGAGCACGCTCTTGTTCTTGTTCAGATGCTTTACGAACTCGGCGATGCCGCCCTTATAAAAAAATTCGTGAGACTTCTCCGTCCGCTCATCGTTGATGCTGATCCGAACCCCCGAGTTCAGGAAGGCTTTCTCGCGCAGCCGCTGCGAAAGAGTATCGAAGTTGTATTCGGTTACTTCGAATATCTCAGAATCGGGTTTGAAGGAAACCTTCGTCCCGCGTCTCTTGGTCTTGCCGGTGGGTTGGAGCCGGGCCGCGGCTATGCCGCGAATGTATTCCTGCTCATACGTCGTGCCGTCCCTCCATATCTCGAGGCGCAACCACTCCGACAAGAAATTTACGACTGAAACTCCGACGCCGTGCAATCCGCCCGACACCTTGTAAGCGTTCGAATCGAACTTGCCGCCGGCATGAAGTTTGGTCAGCACGACTTCGGCGGCGGATATTTTCTCCTGTTTGTGAATATCGACCGGGATGCCCCGGCCGTTATCGATTACGGTAATTGAATTGTCGATGTGTATGAAAACTTCCACGCGATCGCAGTAGCCGGCGAGTGCTTCGTCTATGGAGTTGTCGACGACTTCGTAGACCAGATGATGCAGGCCAAGCTCGCTGGTCGAGCCGATGTACATCGCCGGTCGTTTTCGCACGGCCTCACGGCCTTCGAGGACTGTGATCGAAGCCGCGCCGTACTCTTGTTGATTTGTGCTCACTCTGATCTCCTTGAAAAGTTGTCCGACAAACTTCAGTTTGTCGTTGTTTCCGAATTCGGTCCCTCAGGCGAGTTGGCGACAAACTGAAGTTTGTCGGACATCGCCAGTCCGCGCTCGACGCAATGAATCGATGCGCGGTCACGATAACGATTTGCGATTGCCCGGCGTGATGTGCTGACGAAGGTTTGAGCGCGTCCTTCAATCTCTGAAAGCAGCGCCTCAATGCGTCCTCGATCAAGCTCTGCGTCGATGTCATCGATCAGCAAAACGGGGCTTTCTTCGTAAATAGAATTGTAGATGGAAACCTGTGCTAAATCAAGCAAAAGTAAGGCACTTCGCTGCTGCCCGGCGCTCCCGTAACGCGACACTTCGCGGCCGTCTGACAATATCTCCAGATCGTCGCGATGCGGCCCAATCAACGAGTGTCCCGCAGCCATTTCCGCGGCCAGCCTCAGGGCCAAACGCTCGCGAAAAAGATCGGCATAGCGATCTAAATTACCTTTACCTTCGAGCTGCGAACGGTAGCGCAAGGTTATTCGCTCTGCGCCGAAAATCGCGCGGCCGTGATCGTTTTGATCGAGCACCTGGTTGATCTGTTCGACATAGCTCGTGCGCTGATCGTGAACCGCCGCGCCAAGCTCGACCAGTTGCTCGTTCCACGCTTCGACCTGGCTGATGTAGCGGGCGGGATTATCGCTCTCGCCGGCCTCGCCGAGCAGCCGGTTCTTCTGCTTGATGACCTGGTTGTAACGAGAGAGCGTATTCAGAAATCGAGGACTGACGGCGACCGCGCCGCGGTCGATGAAACGCCGCCGCTGGCCGGGCTCACCCCGAATCACATCCATCTCCTCGAGTGAGAACGCGAACACGTCGAGGTTGCCAAGGTAGCGCGTCAACGCTTCTCGCTTGCCGTTAACGTAAAGCTGCTTCGAGTCCACGGCTATCAGGAGTTGAATCTGCTTCGTGGTGGTGCTGCGCAGGGTCTCACCGCGAAGTAGCGCCTGCGGCTGGTCGAACGCGATGCACTCGCGGAGCTGGCTTGTGCGAAAGGATTTCGTCTGGCCCAGAACGTAGATTGCTTCGAGCCAATTGGTTTTTCCCTGAGCGTTATCGCCGTAGAAGATGTTGAGCCCCGGCCCGAAATCCGCGAAGCCCTCGAGGTTGCGAAAGCCTGAGGCTTCGATCCGGGTAAGCAGCATTTTCAGATCTTAACATTCGAACGCAGGAACATGTCAGTCAGGTAGTGGGGTAATAGTGTGTTGCTCGCTCACATTCGCGTTTCTCCTCTGCGTCCTCGGCGTCCTCTGCGGTTGATTCCGAGCCACTGAGCAGGAAAAACCGCGGAGGACGCCGTGGACGCAGAGGACTGCTTGCTGGCAACACGCCAATATCTCACTACCGTCAGTCAAGGGCGTCGCGCTCAAAATCCGGGCGTTTGTTTGACAATAAATCATCGCTGATATAGTTTTGGTCCGCCTCAGGAGAATGCCTGAGCGAGCAGGATCGTGGAGCAGCAAATCAGAATAGAAATCAAAGGCAAAGACGAGTTCTGGGAGCGGGCTTTTCACGTGGAGTGGGAACACCAGTTTCCCGATCGAGCCTTGACGGCGAGTGGCGGTGGACAGTTCATCGCCGGCGGCGAATGGTTCGACGATATGGAACGCGTGGCCGCCCAGACTTTTTGCAGAATCGTGCGCGCCCCTGAGAATCCGCAACGAAGACGATGGATGAATTCACTCATTCCCCGGCGTAGTTGACGAATTGACTGATTCCTATGAATTGAGACTGTAGTGGAGACTCGATGATGGCAAACGAAAAAGACCAGTTTACGCGTCGCGAAGCGATCAAGACAATTGGCGCCGGAGTCGGCGTGATAGCCACCTTGCCGGTGCTTGCGGGCCCGGCTCGCGCTCAGGAGATGGCTGCGCACGCGCATTCGCATAACAGCGGTCAGGCTACAGCTCCCGCGAAAGCCCAGCCTCTGAAGTTCTTCACCGAAGAAGAAAACAAAACGGTGATCGAGATGTCCGAGCGCATCATTCCCGCCGACGAGAACTCGCCGGGCGCAAAGGCCGCGGGTGTAAGCGGGTACATAGATCTGATCGTCAGCGAGTCTCCCGAAGTCACCAGGCAGACCTGGCGCGAGGGTCTTGCCGCAATCAACAAGATGAGCCGCGACAAGTTCGGGAAATCCTTCGCCGACTCGACGGTGGATCAACAGGTCGACCTTCTGAAAGAGATCAGCAAGAACGAGCGCTCACCGCAGACTGTCGAGGAGAGGTTCTTCCGAACCATCAAGTACGCGACGGCGGACGGTTACTACACCTCCGAGATCGGTATTCACAAGGAGCTTCACTACAAGGGCAACTCGTACTTGAAAGAGTTCAACGGCTGCACACATCCCGAGCATCAGCAGTAAGGTGCGCTTCGTGATGACCTGTACGGGCGTCCCTCCGTGGGCGCCCCTCCTCCCAAAACAAGAACCTTACGACCGAGGGGCGCCCACGGAGGGACGCCCGTACAGGTCATCAAATCTCAAGGAGCTGGTTTATGAAACGCGTCATCAGGTTAACCGCCGCTTCGCTGTCAGTATTTATTCTGCTGCTATCCACCGTGGCCGTCGGGTGGCAAGCTGAAGGCAAGCGCGGCGTCACTCCCGAAGATTATTTTTCATTTGAGTTCGTCAGCGATCCGCGCATCTCGCCCGATGGCAAGCTCGTCGCTTATGTAGTGACCACCGTCGATCAAAAACAGAATCGCCGTCACTCCTCGATCTGGATGACCGCGGTTGATGGAGGCCGCGCGCCGTGGCAGTTCACAACCAGTCCGCAGAATTCCAATTCGCCGCGCTGGAGCCCTGATGGCCAGTGGCTCGCGTTCATCTCGTCGCGTCCCTCCGCGGAAGCCGCCCCGCGCGCAACAAATGAAAGCGCCGGCGATCAGAGAGCTCAGGTTTGGGTCTTATCGATGAGCGGAGGTGAAGCGCGCCGCATCACCAATCTCAAGAACGGCGCGAGCAATTTTCAGTGGTCGCCCGATGGAAAGCGGCTTGTTTGCCTCAGCCGCACGGGTCCGAGCGACGCCCGCGCTGAGAATCGAGATCGCAGCGACGTGCGTCACTACTCTCACATATCTTACAAGTTCAATGACACCGGCTGGTTTGACGATCGCCGAACTCATATCTGGATCGTCGATGTGAAGTCGGGCGCCGGTAAACAAATCACAACGGGCGATGATTGGAATGATGCCGATCCACAATGGTCGCCCGACGGGACCCGCCTCGCTTTCGTGTCCAATCGCACCGGCAAGGAGTATGAAGAAGATCGCAACACCGACGTTTGGGTGATCGCGGCGGAAGGCGGACCACTCACCAGGATTTCGGATCACAATGAAAGCGACAACAGCCCGCGCTGGTCTCCCGATGGAAAGACAATCGCGTTTGTCGGGAGAGTGCGCGAAGACGAGCACCCGAAGATATGGCTTGCGCCGGGTGCAGGGGGCGCGCCGTCGGTGCTCGCAGCAAGAAATCTCGATCTCATTCCAACCGATCTCGACTGGGCCGAAGACGGCCGCGCGCTTTACTTCCAAACCGGCGTCAAAGGCGAAACGCACTTGTTTCGAGTCGACGTCACATCAAAGGAAATCGCCAAGGTAACCTCAGGCGCACGCGCGGTGCGAGGCGTGGATCTCAACGACAAAACTCGAAAGATGGTCTACACCGCAAACGACTTCAAGCATCTGGACGATCTCTATGTTGCGGATCTTTCGGGGCAAAACGAACGCAAGCTGACAAAACTGAATGAAGCGCTGTGGCGTCAGCTCGAACTGGCGGACGTCGAGCGTGTACCTTACAAGAGCGCTGACGGTTGGGATATCGATGGCTTTCTGGTCAAGCCGATCGGCTGGCAGGAAGGCAAGAAGTACCCGATGATCCTCAGCGTTCATGGCGGACCCGCCGGGCAGTACGGCGTCGATTGGTATCACGAGTTCCAGGTGTATGCGGCGCGCGGATGGACGGTGTTCTTTTGCAATCCTCGAGGGTCGACCGGCTACGGTGAAAAGTTCGAGCGCGGGATCGTCGGCGAATGGGGTGGCAAAGATTACCAGGATGTAATGAACGGAGTCGACGCGATACTGAAGAAGTATTCGTGGATCGATCGCGACCGGCTCGGTGTGACCGGCGGAAGCTACGGCGGATTCATGACTAACTGGATAATCGGCCACACTAATATGTTCAAGGCCGCGGTGACGCTTCGCAGTTTATCAAACTTCATCAGCGATGACGGCACGCGGGATGGAGCCTACGGGCACAAGCGTGATTTCGGCGGCGACATCTTTGAAAAATTCGATATGTTCTGGGACCGCTCGCCGCTCAAGTACGCGAAGAACGTGAAGACGCCGACGTTGATCCTGCATTCGGATAACGACTTTCGCGTGCCGATCGAGCAGGGCGAGCAGTGGTTCCGCGCGCTGAAGCATTTCGGCGTAACCACCGAGATCGTCTTCTTCCCGCGCGAGAATCACAACCTCACGCGCACGGGCGAACCTAAGCACCTGGTCGAGAGTTTGAACTGGCAGATCTATTGGTTCGACCGGTTTTTGAACGGGAATGCGTCAGCGATAGCTCCTGATGCCAGGTAGCAGCTAATTGTCGCGCTATTGCTGCGAGGCGTATACTTTCGATTAACCAGATTAACCACGCGATACCGAGTCCATATGACAGTCCTTCTTGAAAAAGCATTTGCCGAAGTAGCTCGGCTTAGTGACCCAGAGCAGGATGCTTTGGCCGGTTGGATCCTTGAGGAAATCGCGTCCGAACGACGATGGGACCATGCCTTCGCCGAGTCGCATGAACTGCTGCAACAGATGGCGAGTGAAGCGTGGGTCGAGCATAGCGCAGGCAAAAGCGAAGTCTTAGACCCAGAGACCTTATGAAGTCTCAAGACTACAAACAAGCTCATAGCACGATTGCGGCGTCGATAGGTCTGGGATCAAATCTGGTGACTCATGCGATCGCGCCTCACGCGAGGACGGCCAGTCACGGCCGTGGTTTGGCTTCCAATTCAAGATCCGGGTGCTCTGCTTCAGACCGACGCGGCCTGAGTAAGGACCATAACTTCACCAGCACTCCGTGTGAAGCATAGGCGGTCGAGATCACCAGCAGAAAATACTGCGAATAAAACCAGATCAACATCGCCACCAGCGCCAAGCCAATGATCAGAATTCGCGGATTGCGATTCCCTACTCCCGCGTTCTTGAAGCTCGAGTAGCGTAGCGTCGAGATCATCAGAAAGGCGAGGCACACAACCAGCACAAGAAGCGCGGTCGCGTAAAAGTGAGCACCTATCGGTAACGACCACAGGTGAGATTCGTTGGCGTAGCTGACCGGCTTGGGTCTGAAGTGCACGATCGAGGCGATCATCGCCGCGCCGACCGGTATCGGCATTCCCACGAAAGCCTTCCTGTCGACCTTCGGATTCTTGGGCGGCAGGTTAGAGTGGGGACGCCGAGCCTGAACGTTGAAACGCGCCAGCCTCAGCGCGCCACAGATCACAAACAGAAACGAAGCTGCCCAGCCGATGTTATGAAGATCCGGCACTCCTCCATAGCTCCAGGCGAACGCAAGCACCGCCGGCGCGATCCCGAACGAAATAACGTCGGCTATCGAATCCAATTCGAGTCCGAATTCCGACGTAGCATTTGTCATCCTGGCGACGCGGCCGTCCAGCAAATCGAAAAGCGCCGCAAGCCCGATCGTGATGGCGGCGCGATCGAAGTGCTCGGTAGCCAAAGCGATCGCGTTGGTTCCCACCGGCTCGGACCCATTGTTCAAGCCGACCAGAGCAAGCGATCGAGCGCCGGCAAGCGATTCCATCACGGAATAAAACCCACAAAAGATGTTAGCGGTCGTCAGCAGGCTCGGAATTACAAACACGCCTTTGCGAAATCGCTGTCGCAACCGACGAGCTTGAGCTTCGTCAACCGTAGAGTTGGTTGTGCGGCTGGCCATCGTTTCCTTTACTCTCCCGAGGTTCCAGATCCCGATAGTACGACGACTAGTGTCTCTAATCCAAATGAACTGAAGTTGTTCGGATTCTGCGTCGCTTAATAGCCTCCGCGTGCTTTGCGGTCCTTTGCGGCTTTGCGCTGAGTATTGCGTATTGAAGCAGCAATACACAATACTCAGCGCAAAGCCGCAAAGGACCGCAAAGCACGCAAAGGCTCAGGGCGGCCGGCCCTGCTTGACACTGTCCGACTTGGGGACTTATAAGCCTACGCATCAAACGAAATCATTGCCATTTTCAGTCCTGATCGGAGGATCTATGAAACACGCTCGCCCAGTCAAACTCAGTGTGTTCTCGATCACGCTCGTGATTTTAGGGGCGTCGCTCGCCTGGGGCAACGGCTTCACTCTCGAGCAAGTCTTGAGCTCCCCTTTTCCTTCCGACCTGATCGCCTCGAAGAACGGCGACAAGGTCGCCTGGGTATTCGACGCCGAAGGCAAGCGCAATATCTGGATAGCCGAAGCGCCCGCCTTCAAAGGCCGGCAACTGACCCGCTACGACAAAGACGACGGGCAGGAAATAACCGAGCCTGGTTTTTCGCCTGATGGAAATTGGATTGCCTACGTAAGAGGCGGCCCTCCGAATAGTGATAAGGACGTTCCCAATCCGACGACCGATCCCGCCGGCGCTAAACAAGAAGTATGGGTTGCCAACGTCCGTACCGGAGCACTCATGAAAGCCGGCGTTGGAACTCATCCGTTCTTTTCAGTTCGTAGCGACCGTGTCTTTTTCGACAACGAAGATCATCTCTGGTGGGTCCCGCTCGCAGCCGCTTCTGCCGCAAGAGGAGCCGCCCAAAAACCCGCAGTTACACCGAAGAAGATGTTTGAGATTCGCGGCGACGTAATGTCGCCGGCTTGGTCGCCCGACGGCTCTCAACTCGCGTTCGTCTCCGGCCGCGCCGATCACAGCTTTATCGCTATCTACGAAACAAGCGCAATGCGCATTCGCTTCCTCGAGCCGAGCACCGATCGCGATATCGAGCCTCGCTGGTCTCCCGACGGAAAACGAATCGCCTACATTCGCCTCTTCAACATCAGCGACACGCCGTCCGCCGATCGAGAAAGGCTCGTTCCGTGGTCGATCAGGGTTGTGGATGTTGCGACCGGCCAGGGCAAGGAAGTCTGGCGCTCCGGAAACACCGCGATGGACTCGTTCTCACGATTACCTGTAGGCGAGAACACATTGCAGTGGGCCGCGGGGGGTCAACTCGTGTTCGCTTCAGAGAAGGACGGCTGGGCGCATCTCTATTCAGTTTCTTCGAGCGGTGGACCGGAGAACGCGCTCACGCCGGGCGGCTACGAGATCGAGAATGTCGCGTGGCCGCCCGACCGGTCTTACGTTGTCGTTGCCTGCAACAACGGAGACATAGATCACCGTCACCTGTGGAAGGTGAACGTTGGCGGCGGCGCTCCCGAACAACTCACAAGCGGTCCCTCAATCGAGATGTACCCGGTGATCGTCAGCGGAGGAAAACAAATCGCGTTCATGCGCTCGACCGCAACCAGTCCTCTCCTTCCGTACATCTCTTCATCCGACGCAAAGGCGCCCAGGGCCCTTGCGCCACAAGCGCTCTCGGCCGACTTTCCCTCCAATCAACTAGCCGCACCCGAACAAGTCATATTCAAAGCGGCCGACGGCACTGAGATACACGGGCAGTTCTTCAAGCCGAAGAGCGCGGCGGGCAAATCACCGGCGGTGGTTTTCATGCACGGAGGTCCGATTCGCCAGATGCTGCTCGGTTGGCACTACAGTTACTACTATCACAATGCGTACGCCATGAATCAGTACCTCGCAAGCCGGGGCTATGCGGTGTTGTCCGTCAATTATCGAGCGGGGATCGGATACGGCCGCGCATTTCGCGAAGCGAAGCATCGCGGCGCGCGCGGGGCTTCGGAGTACCAGGACATCGTAGCTGCGGGCAAATATCTCCGCACTCGCAGCGACATCGACGGCAAACGAATAGGCTTATGGGGTGGTTCTTACGGCGGCTTCCTTACGGCTATGGGACTGGCTCGAGACTCGGATCTGTTCGCGGCGGGCGTTGATCTCCACGGGGTTCACGACTGGAGCGCTCGAGTAGGTGGACGCGGCGCGGCCGGCGCGGGTTCTCCGGATCTGAACAAGCTGGCTCGTGAGTCTTCGCCGATCGCGTCGGTAGACAAGTGGAAGTCGCCGGTCTTGCTGATACACGGAGACGACGATCGCAACGTAGCCTTCAGCCAGACGGTGGATTTGGTTCGCAAGCTTCGCGAACATCACGTCGAATTCGAAGAGCTGATATTTCCGGATGAAGTGCACGACTTCCTGAGGCACGAGGACTGGCTGCGAGCTTATCACGCGGCGTCGGATTTCTTTGCTCGAAAACTGAGAGCGGGCCAGGCTCAGAACTAAGCCGTAGGTTCAAGAACTGAGATCCCTGACTCGCTGTCGTCGCCCGGGCGCTCTTTTGGAAAGCTGATGCGGTCATAAACATCAGCCAGGCGCAGTGAACAATCAATCGAGGCGATGTAAAGCGTGCCTTCAAGCCCATCGACTGAGGATAGAACCCATTCACCTGATCGGTGGACGTAGTGGTCTATCATCGGCATTGATTGCGAGACCACGACATAGTCTTTGAGTGACGGAAGGTGCGTGCGATAGCGCCGGAACTTTTCGCCGCGATCAAAGGCTTCCGTAACCCGTCCAGATACTCGTGACGCTCTTCCGACTCTCGTTCGATCGCTAAGTATTCTTCGACGGTATGAAGTGTTTGTGTTTGCGGCAAGCTCATAACTGAACTCGATTATAGCCTCTCCGTTTAGGCAAGAGAAGCGATCCTTGCGGCGCGGGGTGCCTTAATTTGGAGTGCGGCGGCAAGGTACTCCGCGACGCCGCTTTCCCTTCCAGATCAACTAAATCACCAGACAAAAGCGGCGTCGCGGAGTACCTTGCCGCCGCACTCCAAAATTAAGGCACCGCCTGGCGGCGCGTAGTGGGGTATTAGTGTGTAGCTAAAGCTTGATGCACCTTCTAAGTACCCTCGACTACCTGGGCGGCGGGCCGAATGGAAGAAATTCTCCTGCCTTGTGTCTAATCATGGTGTAGCACTAATCTAGTCCTAATGAATGTCCGGGAGATGCAGCCTGATTCCGAGGAGCGCGAGCTTGTCGACGCGGCGCGCCGTGAGGATAGGGGTGCGTTCAAGGCACTCTACGAGCGCTATCGCGACCGGGTCTACAACCTCGCGTTCTATTCGTTGGGCGAGGAGCTGTGGGCCGAGGATGTGCTGCAGATTGTATTCTTGAAAATCTATCGGGGACTGCCCGCCTTTCGTTATGAGGCTTCGCTTTCGACGTGGATCTACCGAATCGCGGTAAATGAATGTCAGAACCAGCTCCAGAGGCGCGGCGCGAAGCACGTTCCGCTCGACGCAATACTGGGCAGCGACGAGGAATTCGATACCGCCAAGTTGCCCGATACGGAACATCTTGAACGCGAACGCCGGCAGATACTGCGCGATGCCGTGATGGATCTGTCGCCGAAGCTTCGAGGCGTCGTCGTGCTGAAGTACGTTGAAGGCCTGTCCTACGATGAGATCGCTCGAGTGTTGGAGTGCGCTCCCGGAACCGTCGCGTCTCGGCTCAACCGAGCCCTTGCCGAGTTGGAAACGCGATTGCACCCGCTTAGAAGGATTCTTTGATCGGTAGGAACGACTCTCGTAGTAACGAATTTATTCGTTCAATAGTCAGAGAACGAATGAATTCGTTACTACGAGGAAACGCGGTAGCGAAACACATTCCTTACTACACAGCTAGAGAGGTAAGAAACATGAGATGCTGGCGTGTGAACCTTCGTCAAAAGTTCTCGCTTTATTTGAACGGTGAGCTCTCACCATCCGATGTCAAGCGTATCGAAGACCATCTGCTTGACTGCGCATCTTGTCGAGACCGGTTTGCGCAGCTTCGTAGCGGCCATCGCCTGGCGCAGCAGATACCGCGGTTCACACCCGAGCGCAATCCGTGGGCTTCAATTGAAGCGGGCCTGGAGGCTGAGCGATTCGCGCCCGCGCAAAGACCGCGCGCGCGTGGCCAGTGGCGCGGGCTGATGATCAAGCCTGGTTTCGCGCTGGCTTTCATCGGAGTCGCCGCCCTCATCGCCGCGGTGCTTGTTGTGTCGACCAGGCGCTCGCCCGAAGAGGAGCGCGCCGGATCGCTCATGGCCGAAGCGCTCGACCTTAAAGAATTTCACCTTGTGAATATTGCGGACATCGAACGCAACCGGCAGCCGCACGTCGTTGCTGAAGGCTTCGTCTCGGAGATTCAAGTCAACGACGAAGACGGCGATCTGAGTTTCAAACTGGTCGACGAGCTGGGCCGGCCCGGACCGTTCATCGTCTGCGAAATCATCGATCCAATTCACCTCGCGCCACCATCGGTCGGAAGTCGAGTGCGAGTCTACGGCGTCAGCCGCTATGACGGACAGACGGATCACAACTGGTACGAAGTCCATCCGGTGTTGAACATCGAGGTGGTGCGGCGGTAGTTAGCCGCAGCGGCTCGACACATCCGAGTCGATCTAACGGCAAAGCAACAATAACTAAAGAACACTTCAAAAAAGAGCTACTTCAAAAACGACGAGGTGATCAAAGTGACAACGAAGTATCGATTCCGCTTGCTTATGCCTCTTATCGCACTCTTTGCTTTCATCGCGGCGACGGCCGCCGCGCAGACTCCCAATACGTCGACGATGATCGTCACGGTAGTCGATCAAAGCGGCGCAGTGGTGAAGGACGCAAAGATCTCGGTAACGAACACCGCGACCGGCGCGGTGCGCGAAGGCGTCTCCGGAGACGAAGGGTCCGCAACATTCGCGGCCCTCTCGCTGACCGGCGAATACAAGGTCACAGTTAATATGACCGGCTTTACCGCCGAAGACGTTACCGGTCTCACGATGCGCGCCGGTGAAACCGCAACGGTGAAGGTAAGACTTGTCGCCAGCGGCGGCAAGAGCGAAGTAACAGTCTTCGGCACCACCGAAGGCGTGCGCGCCAGTCCGCAGATCGGTCTCCCGCTCGGCGCCAAGCAGATCGACGAGACCCCGATCCTCGGCCGCAAGGTCACGTCGCTGCCGCTCCTCAATTCGGCGTTTCGCCAGGGAAAGGGGACCGGCGATCTCTTCGTCAACGCGACATACTTCATTACCGGCGCCGGCTCACGCCGCACGACCACTTTCACTCTTGACGGCGCGAACAACGATGAGGGATGGGGCCGTCAGACGGCGATAGCGACCGTGCCGATCGGCGCAGTGCAGGAATTCGCCGTGCTGACCAACGCGTTCTCCGCCGAATTCGGCTGGACCGCCGGCCCCGCGTTGAACATCGTCACCAAGTCCGGCACGAACGTTTTTCACGGCGAGGGGCTATTCCTGGTCCGTCCCGGTGACTGGCAGGCAGACCGGTTCTCGACCAAAAACTTCTGCCCGCCATCCGTATCCAGTTGTGTTACACCCACCACACTCCAGGCTATCAATCCCGTTGACATCCCTGATGCGCTGAAGCAGTACTCCGGCTCGATCGGCGGGCCGATCATCAAGGACAAGACCTTCTTCTTCGCAACGGCTGACTACACACGGCAGGATCGAACGACGTTCCTCTCGCCTACACTGCCCGCCTTCCTCTTGCCGGCGGATGGCCACCTTGACTACACGGGTCATTATCGCCAGACGCTCGTCGACGCGCGGTTGGATCACCGGCTCACGTCAACCCAGACGTTGATGTTTCGAACGAACATCGATCGCTTCGACGACGACAACCCGCAGGACGCAGTAGGCGGCACAAGCGCGCCAAGCGTCGCGCGACGGTATTCGCGGCGGGCGTGGACGGCGCAGCTCAATCACACAGCGGTCTTCAATCCGCATCTTCTCAACGAGGCTCGCTTTTCCTACTTGCACGGCGATCCTGTCACGCTGTGGGAGGCTCAGGACCTCTCGACCACTTACACGCGCAGCGGGAGCGTGCCGTTCACGATTGGACAGTCGAGGTCCTCGAACATCTTTAGTCATCAGTTTCAGTTCTCGGACACGCTGTCGTGGACAGTGGGCAAGAACTACTTGCGGCTCGGTGGAAGTGTGGTCCATCACACATCGGGCGGCACGGGGAGCGAGCCCGGCACTGCTGTCCTTGGCACGTTCACGTTCAAGAGCACGACGACCGCGCCGTTCGGTTCATTGACACTGGCAGATGTGCAGAATTACACGCAGCCGATCGACTTCGGGATCAACAGCTATGATCTGTCGCAGTGGTTATTGACGGGGTTCGTGCAGGATAGCATCCACGTGCATCCCGATTTCACCGTCGATGCCGGGCTCCGCTACGACAGGCAGACGCTGACCGACGCGACAAAGAACTTTGCGCCGCGTGTCGGATTCGGTTGGCATCCGGGTGGCCATTCGCGCGTGTCGATCCGCGGCGGATACGCGATGTATTACACTCAGATCAGGTCTAATCAGGTGGCCGGTTTTCTGGTGAACGGGCTGGACGGATTGACAACCTACACCGCAACTGCAGGGCAACTCGGTTTTCCGACATGCCTAACTTGCGTGCCGGTGAACGTTGATCCGAAGACGCTGCCGGCTTCGCAATTGCCGGCGCGGGACATCACGATCATCGCGGGCAAGCGCTCTTTCTATGAAGCGCAGTTCGCGAAGTTCGGACTGGACTTCAGCAAGCTGCCTAACTATCCGAACAGCTTCGTGAATCCCCGCAGCCAGGTCGTTACCATTGGCATGGAGCATGAGTTGTTAAGGGGATTGATCGTCGGGACAGACTACGTGCATCAGCACTGGACCAACCTCGATCGCACCGTTGATTTGAACGCTCCCGAGCTGTTCAATCGCACGGCGCCCGGACAAGTTCGCACGGTGGCCGCGGCAAACGCCACACGTCCGATCCTGCCGGCGGCGGGCGGCATTCGTCAGGTCAGCACGATAATGAATCTCGGCGTCGGCGATTACGACGGATTGCAAACGCAGGTCAGGTACACTGGTTTCTCTTCGCGTATGTTTGCATCGATAAGCTACACGGTGGCCAAGGCTACCAACACCTTCGAACCGGACGGCAACGGCATCAACCCGAACGAAGCCAACATCGCGCGCCTGGGCGAAGACGAACGCGGGCCCAGCGTGGTCGATCAACGTCATCGCGCAGTATTCACCTTCAGCTATCGGTTCCCCTACAACATCACTGCCGGCACGCTGACAATGCTCGCGTCATCGCGTCCGTTCAACGCCACGACCGGCGTTGACAACAACGGCGACGGGGCCAACAACGATCGCCCGGTTGTCAACGGACAGGTCATCAAGAAGTCGGCCTTCCGCGGCACCCCTACTTCCGACGTCGCGATGTTCATCGAGGGTCGCATCAAGACCTCAGAACGCACCGGCATCCTGCTGAGGTTGGAGGGCTTCAATCTTTTCAATCACGGAAACTTCCTTGGCCGCGGTCAAACCACCTACGGTGACACCGCGACCATAAACCCGACGTTCGGGCAGTTGGTGGCCGTCGGCACATCCACGAACGCGATCCCGGCGTTTGCAAACATCGACCCGCCGCGGATGTTCCAGTTGCAAGTGCGGTTCACCTTCTAAGTGAAAGCCGTGGGTTGTTTCAGGATGAAATAACCTTCGCGTGCTTTGCGGTCCTTTGCGTCTTTGCGTTGAGAATTCTCATGCGCCCCTCGGGGAGAATTCTCAACGCAAAGACGCAAAGGACCGCAAAGCACGCGAAGGACTGACCGCACGTTACAAGTCAGAAACCCGGTCGCGATCGAAATTCAAGAGCAGGACGGAATTCAAGTTTGCTGCTGAGCGTCGAAGGAATCTCCAAACGATTCGGATCCAACGCGGTCCTCAAGGATGTCAGCTTTTCAGTACTGGACGGCGAAGTGTTGGGGCTGATTGGCCCCAACGGCGCCGGAAAGACTACGTTGTTTGAATGCGTCGCGGGACTCTTGCCTTCGAATGGCGGCGCAGTTCGTTTTAAGGATCGACCTCTCCCCCTCGCGCGCCGCAAGGACGCGCTGTTCTACATGCCCGACGGAATTCACCCCTGGGCTGATCAAACAGTAAAGTGGGCGCTTCGGTTTTTTGAAAAGCTTTATCGCGGCGCCAATCTTAAAGCATCATCGCTTGCAGAACCGCTGAAGCTGGACACGCTGATGAAGTCGCGGATCGGCTCGCTTTCAAAAGGCGAGCGCAAACGCTTCCTCCTGGCGCTCGGGCTGCTGACGCCGCATCCGCTGTTGATGCTCGATGAGCCGTTCGACGGTCTCGACCTGCGACAAACGCGAGACGTGATGTCGCTGCTAAAGGATCAGGCGCACCGCGGGCGGACGCTGATGCTTTCGATTCACCAGCTCGTGGACGCCGCTCGTGTTTGTGATCGGTTGGTTTTGTTGAGCGCGGGAGAAGTAGCCGGTGAAGGAACCATCGCCCAGTTGCAGTCGAAGGCCGGGCTAACCGAAGGCGGGCTCGAGGAGGTCTTCCTTGCGCTCACCTAGATGGTTGCAACTCGCGAGCAAAGAGTGCCGTGAGTTGTCGGCATCGCGCGCATACTGGCTTCTGCTGTTGATGATCGCGCCGCTCGTAGGGCACAGCTTCATCACGGCGGTCGATCTCTATGCCGAAGCCAGCGGCATAGGCGGCGGCCCCGCCGCTTTGTCGCAGGGTTTGACTCCGCTGGACGGAATACTCGTTCCGACATTTGGAGCTTATGACCTGGCGGTGACGCTGCTCTTTCCGTTCGTCGCGATTCGCTTGATCTCGGCTGAGAAGGAGAGCGGGGCGGCGAAATTGTTGCTTCAGTTCCCATCGCGTCTCGCCACCAGCGTCGCGGTGAAGGCTCTGGTCCTGCTGCTGGGCTGGATGGTCGCGTGGCTGCCGGGGCTCGTCGCCGTCGCGCTTTGGAAATCGTACGGCGGGCACTTGTACGCGCCGGAGACTTTGAATCTTCTGCTTGGGCATTTGCTGCGCGTAGCCTTGAGCGGCGGAGTGGCAGTTGCGGCGGCATCGATAGCCGAGAGCGCTGCGAGCGCCGCCATCGCGACTCTCGGATTCACGGTCGGCACGTGGGCGCTGGACTTCATCGGCGCGGGACGGGGCGGGTGGACGCAGGAGCTGGCTGCTTACACGCCGACCGCGGCCCTCCGATTGTTCGAGCAAGGACTGCTTCGGCTCAGCACGTTAGTGGTAATCGCAGTGCTCGCAATCGGAGGCTTTGCGTTGGCAGCCGTCTGGCTGCACACGGGCCGCACCTGGCGCTATCGGTTCATGGCGACATTCGTAGTTATGATCACGCTTGCCGCGGCAGCAACAGCAGGCGCCGCATTGCGGTCGAGTTGGGATTTGAGTGAGAACCGGCGCAATTCATTTCCGCCGGCGGATGAAGCTGCTCTGAAGCAAATCAAAGAGCCGCTGAAAGTCACTGTTTATCTATCGGCGGAAGATCCGCGTCTGACCGATCTCGAGCGGAGCATCTTGAGCAAGCTTCAACGAATTCTGCCGCGCGTCGAGGTTGACTACGCGGCGAGCAGCCGCACGGGTTTGTTTGAAGGAGCGGAAGAGCATTACGGCGAGATCTGGTACGAGATGGGCGGAAGGAAAGTCATGAACCGCTCAACAACCGAACCAATAGTGCTCGAGCAACTCTACGAGCTCGCCGAAATAAAATCACCTGCGCTCGCA
>Ga0134124_10000290_pt1 | contig 44617 bp, 60 predicted proteins | sample KB304_FD_96880 | JGI IMG/M metagenome (GOLD analysis project Ga0134124, IMG submission 96880) | Terrestrial soil microbial communities without Nitrogen fertilizer from Kellogg Biological Station, Michigan, USA - KB3-0-4 | ecosystem: Environmental > Terrestrial > Soil > Unclassified ...
CTTTCAAACGCCCGAAGAAACGCTTCGCTGCTGTCCATCATTCCCATTTGCCCGGTATCCTTTCGGGTTGCGAATCATCCCCCGTCGTCACTTGAAGCTTTGGCGAGCAAATTGGTTCCTGTCAAGTTTTCCACAGATTTAACGCTAACGAGGCGTTGACTTAGGGCACGGCGGACGTTCCTCGCCCCGATCCCAACGCATGAAGCATCCCCGGCAAACATATTCGTCGCCTTCGGCAATCTGCCCACATTGGGCGTAATGCGGGAAGCCCTGGGCTGGTTTGCTGCGCTTGTTCGATCGGTACATTCGCCGTCCCCCTATGCGACGAAGGCGAGCCTAAGCCCGCCTTCGCATTGGTTCAACTGTCGCGGCTGCCGCGTACCTGAAGGACGCCGCGTCGAAGTATCCCGTCGGGCGTTGCCGCGTCGGCTTCCTCGCGCGTGTCGAAGCGATGCGCGAGGGCGATCTTCGAAGTCGTTGCCCATTCGCCCGGTTCAACTTCGGCGGCAAGGTACTGGATCGAACCTTGCCAGCCGTCGCGATACCATGCGACGTATTGCGGCGGGTTCGGCGGCGTCGGCGCCCCGTGGATCAATTCGCGAAGCGTCATTGTTCGCGCCCTTCCTTCAGACCGTATTTTGCGTAAACTTTGCGAAGCGATTCGTTTTCCTTTTCGAAAAGCAATTCGTCAAGCTTTTTGCGTTCTTCGTCGCGCTTTTGCCGCCTTATCTTATGTTCGCGCTCATGCCTTTCGCACATTGCTTGTTCAATGCGAACATGTTTATTAATAAGTTTTCGGCTAAGCTTCAAAGTAAGTTCCGCATGTGATTGCCTAGCGGCAGCGTATTCGGGAGTTTTTTGGACCATCGCCCATTCTTCGTCAGTCATTTGCCCGGTTCCCTTCGTTAATGTTGTTCGTCGAATACGTCGTATCCGAACCCCTGTCAAGCGCAAAAAGAAACCCCGCCGGGCCGAAGCCAAGCGGGGCGAGAAGTTTGGGAGAGGATGCCTGAAAGGCGCCTAGCTTGTGGCACGCTTCGCAGCCTGGGGCAAGGCAATTTCGCCTTCGACCATGCGGCAAACGTCAAGCCCGGTTTCTGTCAATCGAATGCATACGCCTTCCCGGCGAGCAAAGCCGCGACGTTCAGCTTCGACGGCGTATCCGCGATCGATTAAAGCGCGTGCGGTTACGGCTCGCACAATTACGCCGTATTCGGCGGTTTGATGTTGTCGTACGTAAAACAGTGCGCTGCGCTGTTGCGGCGGGAATTTCTGAAGGTTCATGCGGCCCCCGCTTCGCGAATATACTGTTCGATTGTTCTAGCTGCCTCGCGCCAATCGAAGACGACGCCAACGGCGTATCCGGCTTGCCGAAGGTAAGCAATCCAATCATCCTGTTCGGCGCTGGTCGTGCCTTTGCGTTGCGTTCCGGTCTTGGGCCGCTTCATTTCGACGTACAGCCCACAATAGCGAGTGTGACCGCCGATCGTCGACGGGCAGGGCAGCGGAAGGAACACGTCGGGCACGCCTTGCTTGACGCCTTCGGCCTTCAGCTTGCCAGCCGTGATCTTGTCGCGATAGCCCCCGTTCGGGATTGCGTGAAGACGGGCCAAGATAACAACGCGAGGGATTGCCCAACCCGGTCGCCCGTATGTCGTTTCAGCGTGTTTCGCAACCGTGTACGACAAGTCATCCCAAGCGGCAGCGAAGCCGAAGCGTTGTGCCATATTCGCCCAAGCGAAAAGCGCGCGTTGCTGCGAATGTTCGGTTCCGCTTTTGGCGAGTGTGTCGGGCGTCATCCGTGCTTAACCTTTGCTTCGCGCAAAGCCTCGCAAAAGCGCATCCATCGCCCATGCGAAGCGTTCACGACAATCGTTCCATCTTTTTCGTGTTCGCCTCGCATTAGCAAATCTTGGCGAAGTTCTTCGGCGGCTTTGATAAGCGCCCGCATTTCCGGCGTTGTCATACGTCGTCGCTCCTTTGCATAATGCCGAAGCCGAGTACGACGAAGCCGATCGGTACGCCCTGGGGGAAGTCTTCATGCCGAAGGACGTATGACACTTGGCGGCAAGTTTCTTCGCCCGTGTACCCGAATTCAGGCGTCCATTCGCGCAATATCAGCACGTCGCCCGGCGAGAATTTCCGATCATTGCGGCGGACTTCGAACGGTCGCGAACCGTTAACCAATGCTTCCCAAAACTGCGGTTGCGTCTTCAAGTCGTGCTTAACCATTGCCCGGTTTCCTTCATGGCTCAAAGGACGATCCGACGTGCCACATTTTACAGAAAACGCAACGGTAAACTTTCAGGTGCCCGCGATTATTTCGCTTGTGCTTCTTATGCGGCTTGCGTTGGGCGAGTACGACGCGATTATACGCTTCGCCTGGGCTTACGTATCGGGTTTTTCCCGTACATCCGGCGTCTTCGTACATGGCGATTGCCCCCGCTGCCCGTGGGCATCATGCGGGAAGCGTTGGCCCGGCGCAAGGTCACGTTCGCGACTGTTCAGGATAACCGCAAGCAAGCCCGCCTCGCGTTCCGATCGCACGTCGGCAAGGTGCAAACCGTCAAGCAAAAGCTGTTTGCCGTTCGTCGTATAGCGAAGCGTTGTCACGGCCAATATATCTTGGATTGTTCGAACCAACTGCCGACATGCGAAAGCGAACTATCGATATCGTTCAACAGGTCGTTGTGTTTCGCAGCAATCGCGAGCGTCATAACCTGAACGCGGTTTTCAGGCGGGAGCGCGTCGAAGGTCGTACCCTCGCCGCCGATCAACGCCGCAACCTTGTCCAGTTCGCCCTTAGTCGGCAGCATCATGACGCGGCGCCCCCAGGATCATAAGCCGAACGCCATCCAATACCAAAGCGGCAACAAGCATAATCAAGCCCGCTGTCGAATAGCCGAAAAGGATCGCGGCAATACCGCCGATCGCAAGCCCCTGTTGAATGATCCAACTCGCAAGCCAAGGTTTCACAATGCGCGCCCCCATTTGTCGCGTTGCGGTTTCGGCGGATCGCATTCGCAAAGCAAATGGCCGCAATTGTTGCAATAACCCTTCTTATTCCGCCAAGGATCGGGCCTAGGCTTCGGCGCTTCCATCGGACCGCAAATCGTCCAATCTGCCGCAAGGTCGGCGTCGGTTGGCGTCCAGCCGGACGACGAATGCGGAAAGTTGATGCGCAGCCCGGCGAAGTTGTACGAAATGTACGAACCTTCGGCCATGCCGTCGTGGCGTATCCAGGCGCCTTGTACGGCTTCGGATCGGGCTTCGGCGAAGTTCACGCGGGCACCTTTGCCGCTTCTTCGGTCGCGTGCTTAATATACGCTTCGATATCGCGACGTTGATCGCGGTTCAAGATTGATATTGCGTCGCGATGAACCTTTATCTTTTTATCGTATTCGGCTTCAAGTTCGCGAACATGCGCGCGGCAAGCTTCGGCTTGCTCTTGCGTCGCAAAAAGTCCGCATAGGTCCGACGATATGCCGTGCGTTACTTCGTTGTAATCGCAGCGTCGACCGTGCCAGCGGCCCGACGGTTTGTACGTCGTGACTGCGATTACCGGCGAATACAAAGCCCGACGAAGGGCGTAAAATAGTGCCTTTTTCATTTGCCCGGTTCCTTTGCGCGTTAGTTGATTGATCCGCCTTCATGTACGGGGCAAAAGCCTTTGCTTTCGCCGCACGTACAACGCGGCGTCAAATGCGCTTCAAGCTTCGAAGCCATTTCATCATGCACGGCGTTACGAATGGAGGTTTCGTCCTGCGCCAACACCGACGCGGCAAGCGTCTTCAGGTCGTCGACCATTGGTGCCAGGGCGTCCGCCACGGCGTCAACGAAGCTGTCGATCGCACGCGGCGAGAGAGGGAGCCCACATTGCTGGATCGCGATTGTCAGGGCGCTGGTGTGAGCGTGAACCGGCTTGTCGGTTGCCAGCACGCGGGCGGCGATCTTCGACGCGGCGTCGCCTGTCTTCTTCCGTGGCATTCGCATTCCCCTTCGTTGTCGTCGCCCTATGGCCGAAGATCAATGCGCCGTCAAGACGACAAGCGCGATCGAACCGAACACGGCGATAAGGAACGAATACAACGCGAACTTGGCTTCGGCCCTATGCGCTTTCAAACGTGCGTCGTAAGCGTCGGAAAGAATGCGGTAATGAGACGTATTCCCGTCGCCCTTGTCGTGCCAATCGCGAAAACTGCCGAACAAGGCGATAACATTTCCATCCGAACCGCGATGATAACCATGCTGCGGCGCGTCTTGATCGTAATCGCCAAAGTCGAAGCCGTCGAAGCAATGGCAATCTGCCAAGAGTACGTCGCATTCATGGCAATAACCGTCGCCGAAGTCTTCCGCAACATCGAACAAGCGTTCATGCTCGCCGACGGTCGTTACGCCGCCCGAAGGCGTCCCCAGGGTGTAACGCGGTTCGGGCAGCCATAGCCGGGCGATCAAGCGAGCCGCCACGAAGCCGGGTTCGTCGTCCTTTGCGTCGTCGATATATGCGATCGTCATTTCTGCCCCCAACGTTCAGGTTCGAAGCCGATCGGCTTCGTTCGCTCTTGTATGCGACGATCGAACCAAGCGCCCGACGACTTCGGCAGTTCGCGACGAAGTTCGTTGCGGTTGCGCGGGTTATACCGCACGACGCGGGCCGATCCGATAGGTTGAAAGAAGCCGGTTTAAGAACGCCATGTCGCCGCGAAGACTGTCGACGCGCTCCCATTTACCGCCCTTGAATTCTTCGACAAAGACGCAAAGCCGCCCGTCGTCGCAACAGTCAAGTTGAATGCGTCGTTCGTTCATTATGCCCGGTCCTTCGCTTCAGCCGTGAACGGCTCGCCATGCGATGCCGCCGAACCTATAGACGACTGCCGCGCCGCGCAACTCATTCAACGCGAGTAATCCCCATATCATCCAGGGGTTTCCGCCCAAACGCCGCAAAGCGATGTTCAGCCCCAGGCTTAGGACGGTTTCAGCGATGAAAGCGGCGCGGTTCATGTACGACGAATACGACGTATTCGATCGGTCGTCAAGCCTTTGTCGCGCGAAATAATGCGTTACACGCCGCGTTGATCGCGTTGCGTTGCTTGCGGCGTCGCTGTCGTACGGCTGGCGTTGCGGCGTTTTCAACCGCGTTATCGGCTCGCCTTAACAGGCGTTCGGCTTGGGCTAACAAGTCCTTAATTGCGTCGTCCATTACGCTTCCCTTTCCAGCTTGTCAGCAAGCGCCCTAAGCTTTTCCCAGGGCTTGCGGTTGTCGACGACGAAATAACCGCTTTCAAACGGATCGTGCGTTTCGCCGCCTGCGATCAATCCAGCGAAGCGAAGGGCTTCGGCAGACGAAAGCTTGACGTTGAAGTATGCGAGAATATCGCCTTCATCGTTGCGCGTTGCCATCGAAAGCCCGTATTCGCGCCCGCCCTGGGTTCCGCTGTTCGAAAACGAAACTTCACCTTCGCAAAGCGGCTTGCGTGCGCGGCTCTTGGTTAGCTTTGCCATTTCACTTCCCCTTAGCGGCGATGGCTGCGGCGGTCGCGATGTGCGATCGCAATGGCTTTCTTGCGCGCGAGGCGTTCGCGTTCTTCGAAAGCGGCGATGTGAGCGAAGGCGTATCCTTCGAAGTAGGCGAGTTCCGAATAAGGCATCTTCGTTCCTTCCGTCTTGATATCCAACGGTTACGACGATTGCGTTTCGCTGTCAAGCGGTTTCGTGCAAGATTTCGACGAAATCGCCGTTTTCATACATCGATTTCGGAAGCTTGGGATATTCCGCAACGATCGGATATGTCAGCTTTGCAAGCATGTCCTTACGCTGCCGACGATTGCCGCAAATGAAGAAATAACGATGTTTGTCGCAGGGGGGTAACGTCTTGATCCCGTTTTCTTTCGCCCATCGCTTCGGATCGGTTATCCCTTTGTCACGAAGCGAAATCGGATGAACGCGCTTGCCGTCGACAAGATAGGCATGATCGTGCGATTTCGTCGCGCCGGTGTAAATCCAATTCGTCGCTTGATAGACAATGCCCGCGTGCCCGTGTTCGCTATCGGCATACGACACAACCGCGCAAGGCTGTTCGAGCATCTTCAAACTTTGCGCGACAAGGTAACTCGCCGCGTTGCGCTTCGTTGTTTGAATGACAAGGCGCGACAATTCGTACAAGCGAAAATCGCGATCTTTAAACGAATGCTTTTGAATAGGCGGAGAAGGCTGCCCGTACACGACAACGCCATAAACGCGCCCGTCGAACACAAGCGCGAAGCCTTTCCAAAAGATCGAAGCGCGCTTGCTATAATGCCTAGCGACAATCAATCGATCGGCTGTCGCCTTATCAATCGGAACAACCTTCGCACCTTGCATCGATATTGCTTCCTTGTGCCCACATTACATCTTGTCGTAATCGCCGCCGACTTCGTTGAACTTGGCAATATCGGCTTCAATACGCGCTTCGCGCTCGACAATCCGGCGCTTCACTTCCGAAACAAGAACCGGAAGTTGATCGCCCAAGTAACGAACGGTTTCGTTGTCGCCCTTGCCTTCGATAACGCGGCGCATATTCGCGATAACCTTGCGATCGTGTTTGATATACCATGGTTCCAACATCGGTCGTCCTTTCGGTCTTGATAACCCCTGTCTAATCGCATTCGTCGTACCTGTCAAGCGAAATCGACAAAATTTTTATCGGATATACGATCGATCGTTCGTTTAGCCCTTCGGCGGTTCCTTTGTATTGTATTGTATGGATCATTGTATAGCTAAACCCTTGGAAATCTGCCATTTTGTATATTTTGTATGTTTGTATATAAGGGGTAGAGGAAATTCACTATCAGGCCGGGCATGGGATGGTCTCCAATCACACAATGGCCATACAACCTACAAAACATACAAATTGGCGGATTTCTGCGGCTTTCAGCCTATAAACGCCCTACAATACTATACAAAATTCTGCGGTTTCGATATTACGAATGCGCGTGCGGCGGTTCCGAATGTGTCTTGCATTTGCTTACGCGGCAACTCGCGAAGATCATCGGCATCTAACAAATGCTGCAATGCGCGCTTGATCGCATTTGTCGCGCCGACCTTATCGTTGCGATACGACGCAAGCTGAAAGAGCCTTTGCGTTAGCGCCGACAACGGGAATACGCCTGCCGCGTGCATATTGCCCGGTATGCCGTACTTAGCCGCTTCCTGCCCGGTTTCGTCCTTCGCCCAACGCGAGATTGCGCGAACCATATCCGCGACTTGCTTCGCTTCGGTCGTGCCCATGACGCCAGCGCCAATGTCGCCGGTTTGAAAGCGGTTGATGACAGACACGATATCGCGAGCGACAAGATCGCAAGCCCAACGGGCCGCGTCGATATCAATGCAGGGATCGTACGGGTACTGGCCAACGGCGACCAGGGCGGCAAGCTTCAGCGCCTTGACGTGCGCACGGTTCCACATATGCCGAACGACTTCGTTTGCTTGACCGTCGTTAATGTGGGCATCTGCAAACTTGTCGAAGTCGTCTAGCAGCTTTTCGGCGTATGGATCGGCTCGCACCTGAACGACGCCGCCCGATGACATAACCTGTTTGACGTGCGCGGTTAGTTCGGTGACCATATCGATTAGGGCGAACGACGGTTTCGCATATGCCGCGCTTTTGGACATAGCGGGCCGCTTGCCCTGATATTCGATCGTTAGGAAGCGAGGAAGGAAGCCGTCGGCAATCATGCCTTCGTCAAGGGCTTCGTAAAACTTTTCGGGCGTGCTTTCGCCGATTAGGGTAAATGAAGGGGCGGCGATCGGCGGCGTGTTCTTATCCTTATCCGAATACGCCATCGGGTTTAGGATGTTGCCGTGACCGGACTTGTTAAACAGGTCCATTACGACCTTCTTAACGCCGATTTCGTTCGAGTTCGCGAACGGGCTTGCCATCTGTTTTAGACGCATTCCCCATTCGCCTTGTACGCTGAACACGCAAGGTTGACGGGCGAGCCATTTGATAAGCGCCGCGTCCGATCGTGTTTCGCCCGGTCCGACGAAATCGGCAATTACGGGGCACGTCGGCAGACACGCGCTAATCAACTTCGATACGCCCGCGTTGATGGCTTCTTTACCCGTGCCCGTTGGGGCGAGGCAAAGGACGTACATATTCAGGCCGGTTGCTGATATGTTGAACGCCTTGCCCACAATACCGGCAACAAGGCCGATCGCGCCGACTAGGGCAATTTCACGCACTGGACGCGGCGCGGCTTCGTAAATGAAGTTCGCGACTTCCCCTAGCAAGCCTGGGGGTAAAATTATGTCGGACGGGTTGACGCCTTCAGGGCCTTGTGCGACTTGTGGCGTCGCCTGAAGCGCGGTCCTGCCCGGTTCCGCATCGGTCGGGGCGGTTGGTCCTTCCACCGCCCCGTTACCGTTCAGGAACCCCGGCAATTCAATCTGTTCTTCCGGCTGCAAAAGGTCGTCGAACTGGACCTTTAGCCCTTCGATATCGATTTCGGGCAACTGCCGATCGAACGACTTGTTCACCATGTACGAAACGTAATCGTCGCGCTTCGCTTTGTCGCGCTCGCCAAGCTTCGACGCGCGGAAGATGCGTGCGATTTGATCGCGGTTTTGCGTATAAAACGCGACGATATCGACAAGCGCGAAATCGGCTTCAGATTGCGAGGCGTAAAGGCTTTCCCAATCGCCTTCGTACAGCGCGCGGAACTTGTCGCCGTTCAGGGCAGACAGCGCCTTACCGATAACGCTTGCGTCGTCTTCTTTCTGTTCGGCGTTGCCGCCGTATTGGTGGATCGAAGCCGGTCCGCCCATTTGATGCCAAAGCAACATTGCCGCATCTTGGCATTCGATAATCGGCGCGTCGCGATAAACGTCGCCGGTCATGGTCATGAAGCGAAGGTTTGAATAGATTTCGATTTGCGCCCGCTTGCGACCGCGCGGAATGCTGCCCTTGCCAATGATGTGCAAGCCGGTGCCCGATGGCGAGCGTTCGGCGTACGATTGGATTTCGTGAAAGATGCGCTGTTGACGTTGAAAGATTTCGTCGTCGCCCTTGGGGTCGTCAAGGTCGATAAAAACGTAAGGATCATCGTCGGTAAGGACGAAGCCGATACCGCTAAAGGCGCCGCTATCGAACGCGCGCAAGGCGTCTTCAAACGTGCCCCAGGTCGACGCCTTGTCGACGGCAGCCTTAGCGCCAGCGACGATAGGTGAGTACGGAACCTTCGTCGGTTTCGGCCCGCCTTGATCTTCCAGCCGCCACACGATCCATTGGCGGTAAAAGCGCATTTCGGAAGGGATTGCATCGAACGCCATTAGATTTGCAGCCCTGAAAGGTAATCATGCAACGCTTGAACCTTCCGAACGCCAGGGTCGGGAATAAGGTCTTTTGCGAACGCGCTTACCCATGAAGGCGAAACGTCGATTTGCCTCGCCATTTCGGCGAACGTGATCGATCGGGGCGCGTTGTTCACAAGATAAAGCGTCCGCTCTAGCAGCGGCACGCTATCGCTAGGGGTTGTCATTGAATGCCCTTCAGCTAGTTTGCGCGCACCGTACCGGGAATAATTTTTTGCACAAGCCGCAAAATATCGTTGACAGGGGATAACGGCAGGGGCACATAGGGCAGGCGGTCGACGCCTAATCGATCGCAACAGTCGTAACCGGGCAAAGGAATTCAAATCATGGCATGGGGAACCCCTGCAACCGCCGAACCGTCGGCGCCGTCGGTCGCAATGTGCGATGCGCCGAACTGCAACAACGTTGCTTTTCTTCGGATCGAAACGCCGTTTAACGAACCTGCGAATTCGTGTTGCGAACACGCGGAAGGTTGCACTATCGTCGGCGCTGTCGAAGGCGCACCGTTCAATGAAGTCGCTCGCGATATGCTCTTGAAGCGTTGGGAAGCCGCCAAAGCGACGCTTGAAGCTGCCAAGAATTCCGAAATGGAAATTCGCAAGGCGGTCGGCGCGTACGTCTTCCCGACGCCGAAGGAAGGCGTTAACAATCACGATCTAGGCGGCGGCTATATGCTGAAGCTTGGCCATAAGCTGAACTATAAGCTTCGCGGCGACGTTGAAGCAATCGAAGCCGTCGAAGACAAGTGCGAAGCCTTGGGCAACGAAGGCAAGTTCCTTGTCGAACGTATTATCGTTTGGAAGGCGGACTTCAGCAAGTCCGAATATAATAAGCTTGACGCTTCGCTTCCAACGCATAGCGCCGTGAAGAAGCTTGTCGACGAAATCCTCGAAATTACGCCCGGTTCGCCGTCGCTGGAAATCAAGGAACCGAAGGCGGCGCTTCGCTGATAGCCCGACGGGTCGCACCACGGGCGCCGGGGCAGGGTACGGGCATTCAAAAAGGGCAACGTACCTGCCCCGGCACTTCCTGAAAGGAACCGGCACTATGGACCGTGAAACGGAACTGAAAGAGCAATTGCGCGCGTTGCAGGAAGAATACGACGCGAAGGCAAAGCCTATCGTCGACGAACTAGCCGAAATTGAAAGTTCGAAACCGCCGCGCGTTGTGATCGTTTCGCTTGACGATCTTGAAGGCGGCGATTTATTCGATTTGTTGTTCGGAAAGCCGACGCCGAAGGAAGGTTGCAACTGCGAAGCTTGCACCGCTGCACGAAAGGCAATGAACTAATGAACGCTTTTGCCGACGCCCTAGGCGCGAACAATCCCGGTTTCGGGCAGCCCACAAACAACGCGGCAGCGTTCGGCGGCTTCGCTCCCCAGGCGCCGGGCAAGAGCGCGCTTGACACGATCGAAAGCGTAACGCGGCAAGTCGGCGCACGTATCGTCGTGTCGGGCGTTGAAAAGATCGGCAAGACAACGCTCGCTTGCGGGGCGCCGAGCGCCCTGTTGATCCCTCTTGAAATGGGATATGGATCAATCGTCGTTCCGAAGACGAAGCAAATCGAAACGTTCGACGAATTGCTTGCGACGGTCGACGATATCAAGCGCCGTGCCCAGGCGGGGCAATTCCCCTTCCGATCGATCGTACTCGATAGCGCCACGGCGACCGAACAGCGCATTCACGAAAAGACGATTGCGAGCGACAAGGATTACAAGCCGGGCAATCCCAAGGGCGTTACAATGGAAAGCGCGCTAGGAGGATACGGCAAGGCGTACGGCTATGCGAACGAACAGTTCGGCAAGCTGTTGACCGCACTTGACGAACTAGCGTTTTACGGCGGCATTAACGTAATCTTCACCGCGCATGTTTTTGCGTCGAAGGCGATCGATCCCGCGTTCGGCGAATATGACGCTTGGGATTTGCTCTTGCATTCGCCGAAGAATAATAAGAACTACGGCAAACGCGAAATGTTGACGCAATGGGCGGATATGATCGCGTTTGTTCATGAACCAATGTTCATTACGAAGGGCGATCAAATTCAACAGGCTACTTCAATGAACCAAGGGCGAGTTGCGGGCGTTGTTCGCAAGCCGTCGTATGTCGCAGGCAACCGCTTCGGCATATCCGGCGAAATCCCGCTTCCAACGGCTCCCCAGGGTACGCCTTCGAATTTGATCGCAGGGCATTCGTGGAACCAAATCGCCAACGCCGTAAACGTCGCGACGGGCGGGGCAATCGATCTTTTCAATCGCGACGTATAATCGAAAGGAAGTCAAATGCCTGCATTCCAGTTTGATAGCAACGGCATCGATCCGTCGTACGGCGGCGGCTCGCAACTGCCCGTCGGCAAGCATCCCGTCGTTATTGTGGGGAGCGAACTGAAGCCGACTAAGGACGGAACCGGCGGTTTTCTCGCACTTACGCTTGAAGCGATCGATGGTCCGGCGAAGGGCGTTCAGCATATCGACCGCCTGAACCTTCACAACAAGAACCCCGACACGGTTCGTATCGCTAACGGGCAGCTTTCGGCGTATTGTCACGTAATCGGCGTCTTCCGCTTCCAGGCAACCGAAGAACTGCACGGGAAGCCGTTCGTCGTCGACATTGCCCCCGATCCCGACGAACGCAACGCCAACCGTACAAAGATCGGCAAGCTTTACGATATCAACGGCAACGAACCGAACAAGGCCGGTGCCGGTGCGCAGCAGGGCGGCGGCTTTGGCGGCGGTTCGGCAGGCTTTGGCGGCGCAAGCGGCAATCCCCAGGGCCAGCAGCCCCAGGGTCAGCCGGGCGGCGGTTTCCAGCCGGGCGCCGGTGCTGCGCAGGGCCAGCCGGGACAACAGCCCCAGGGCGGGCAGACAACCGGCGGCGGTTGGGGCGCGCAAGGCGGCGGGGCCGGTGCCCAGGGCGGCGGCGCGGCAGCGGGCGGCAATGGTCAACAGGCTTGGTCGCAGGGTTCCGGCGGCGGGGCGCCCGGTTGGGGCCAGCGTTAAGCGTCAATCGGCAGGGGCTTCGGTCCCTGCCCTTTGTCGGGCCGTGCCGGGCGTCCCCCGACGTAATCGAACGGGTACGACTGCCGTTCGCCTTACTGGCACAGTCCGACAAAGGGGATTTGACGTGTTCGACTTGTCGTTTCAAACGGAACGCGAAAGGCTCGCCGCGACTATAAGCGCGGAAGTCGAAGCCGATAGCGTTGCCGAATACGAAGAAGGGCCGCGCTGGCATCTTGGCGGTTCCGAAATCGGCAAGCCTTGCGAAATGCAGCTTTGGGCGGGCTTTCGTTGGCTTCGGCAGGAAAAGCACGACGGGCGAAAGCACCGGCTGTTTAAGCGCGGTCATTACGAAGAACCGAAATTTATTAAGCGGCTTCGTCGGATTGGCTTTGAAGTTTTCGAGTTCGACGCCGACGGCAAACAATACAAAATCAGCGGACATATGGGGCATTATGGCGGTTCCCTTGACGGCATCGCAATTGCTCCCGTGCGCTATGGCTTGCCGGGGCCGTTGCTTGTCGAATTCAAAACGCATAACGAAAAGTCATTCGCCAAGCTTGCAGGGCCGATCACTTCGAAATGGCCAGTATTGACGCGCAACACGGCTAAGGCTGAAGGTATGCGCAAGTCGAAGCCGGTGCATTTCTCGCAAATGTCGTCGTACGGGCAGGCGTACGCTTTGCCGTACGGGCTGTATTGTGCCGTCAATAAGGAAACCGACGAACTTTATTTCGAAATCATTCAACTTGATTTCAACCACGGCGTTCGCTTGTACGAAAAGGCGGGCCGCGTGATCTTCAGCCAAATCCCGCCCGCGAAGATCGCGCAAAGCGCCGCGTTCGGCGAATGCAAGCTTTGCCACTATTCGCCGATATGCCATCACGGGGCCGCGCCCGAAGTCAATTGCCGAAGCTGTGAACACGCTTCGCCCGTCGACGGGGGCGAGTGGCATTGTCGCATCTTCGACGGCATCATTCAGCGCGAGTTAGTCCCCCAGGGCTGCCCACAATGGCGCCGGATTGTATGAACGCGCCGTTCGCGACAATCGGGCACAACGGCGGGCCGTCGCTTGATCGATGGTATCAAGAGGAAGCGGTTGATACGCTTTTTCGGTACTTCGACGAACACGGCGGAACCGACTTCGAAGGGCGCCCGATCGAAGCGAACCCGCTTATCGCCCTGCCGACGGGAACAGGTAAGTCGTTCGTTATCGCGAAGTTTCTTCGGCGAGTGTACGACGTGTTTCCCCAAACGCGGGTTATCATGTCAACTCACGTCAAAGAGTTGATCGAACAAAACGCGAAGCAACTTCAAAGGGTTTGGCCGAATGCGCCGCTTGGTATCTATTCCGCCGGGCTAAAGCAAAAGGACTTCATACAACCGATCATCTTCGGCGGCGTTAAATCGATGGTTCGCGGCGTCGACGAAGACGGGCGTTCGATCTTCGGCTTTCGCGATCTAATGATTATCGACGAAGCGCACCTAGTTGGACCTTCGGCGGATAGTTCTTACGGCGACTTCATCCTTCAGCTAAAGGCGATCAATCCTTATCTGAAGATCATTGGACTTAGTGCGACAATCTATCGTCTAGGCATGGGTCTTTTAACGAACGGGCCGATATTTACCGACATTGCGTACAACCTTTGCGATATTCAAGGTTTCTCGCGCCTTATTGCCGAAGGTTACCTTTGCCCGATCTTCCCGAAGAAAACGGCGACCGAACTTGACGTATCGGGCGTCGGCATGTCGTCGACTGGCGATTTTATCGAAGGCGCATTGCAAGCTGCCGTCGACAAAGACGACATTACGTACGAAGCCCTTTGCGAAGTCGTTCAACAGGGAATGCAGCGGCGATCTTGGCTTATCTTCGCGAGCGGCATTGAACACGCCGAACACATCGCGGAAATGCTGCGGTCGACCTTCGGCGTTCCGGCGGCTGCGGTTCATTCAAAGATGCCCCAGGGGCAGCGCGACGAAATTATTGCGGCGTTCAAGCGCGGCGAGTTGCGTTGTATTGTCAACAAAGACATTCTTACGACGGGCTTCGATCATCCCCCGATTGATCTAATCGCCATGCTTCGGCCAACTATGTCAACCGGGCTATGGGTTCAGATGCTAGGGCGAGGAACGCGCCCGTACGACTATACGAACCCGCAACAGTATATCCCCGGTTTCGAATTCATTAAGCATCATTGCTTAGTGTTGGACTTCGCTGGCAATACGCGCCGCCTGGGGCCGATCAATGATCCGGTAATCCCGAAACCGAAAGGCAACGGCAAGCCGGGCGATGCGCCTGTTAAGATTTGTTCAGTCGGCAAGATGATAGACAAGCAAGCCGGTTGCGGGGCCTACGCTCACACTACAGCCAAAGAATGCGTTGTTTGTGGGGAAACATTCGACATTCAATACGAAGGGCCGAATATCGACGGCACTTCCAGCAACGAAGAACTTCTTAGGTCCGATTTGCCGGTTGTCGAATACTTCGACGTTTTACGCGTCGTGTATTCGCCGCATACGTCGCGTTCGTCCGGCAGAGCGTCAATTAAGGTTTCGTACTTTACCGCCGATCTTCGGACCTTTTACGAATGGATTACGGTCGAAGGTGACGGCTTCCCCAGGAAGAAGGGTCGCGATTGGTTTCGCCAACGGGCGCCCGTCGAACCGCCGGAAAGCAACGCCGAAATTCTCGCAAATGCCGGATACCTTCGCACGCCTCGCCGCATTCGGGTTTGGTTGAACACTAAAAATCCCCAAGTGTTAGGATATGAATTTTGACCGATTGGCGCAATCGCAGCCCTGAAGGGATAGCGGACCTTTCGCGCTATATGGCCGAATGTCTTGCCGGATATGTAATCAAGACGGCGCGAACTTGCGTCCTTTGCAGGAACTTCGACGAACCGTCGGAAGCCTGCCGACTGAACGGGCAGCGACCGCCCGCGCGAGTTATCGCATACGGTTGCGAATGTTTCGAACTGAAAGGCTGAACAATGGCAAAGATTGAAGTTGATCGCGACTTTTGCGAGAATTTCGGGCGAAACATTCTTGAAGGAATGTCAATGTATGCCGACGCCGACGCTAATGTTCCCGACGGGTACGACGTTGAAGCGGTTACGTTGAAATTCGAGTTTCGCGGGGACGTTCCCGAAACGCTTCGCGGAACTTGGGCCGTCGCCGTACAGCGAAAGGGCAATTGAAATGGCAAAGCGTCCAAGCCGCAAGGCAAAATCCGAAGCGGCGTCGAAACTCGCCGAAGCGTTGAACTTCATTGCGCCCGCGTACAAAGACGGCGAAGAAGCGTACAAGGCGCACGCTCGCCTAGCTGGCAAGATGATAACCGCAACCGACGGCGTATTTTCCGCCGGGCATAGCGTCGAAGAAGAACTTGCCCTTTGCCCACATATCGGGCGCTTTATCGACGCCTTGAACCGGGCCGGTTCGACGCTCGCGCTAACCGAAAACGAAAACGGTACGCTGCTAGTCAAAGGCGATCGTATTCGCGCGACGGTTCCTTGCCTTGCGGGCGATCAAATCCCCCAGGCGATGCCCGATCCCCGGTGCGCTGCGATTGACGATCGGCTGAAGGACGGGTTCGCCCGGCTGTTGCCGCTTATCGACAACGAAGGCGAGCGCGTTGTTGAAGTGTCGGTGTTGCTTCAAGCTAATTCGATGACTTCGACGAACGGTAAGGTAATCTTCGAATATTGGCACGGCATTGACCTTCCGCCGGGGCTTGTGATCCCAAAGACGTTCGCGGCAGCCGTGGCGGGTTGCGGAAAGAAGCTTGAAGGCTTCGGCTTCTCGAACAAGTCGGTTACGTTCTATTTCGAAGACGGCTCTTGGTATAAAACGCAACAGTACGGCGACAAATGGCCGGAAACTTCGCACCTTTTCAATTATCCCGCTTATCCGGCCCCGGTGCCAGAAGGATTGTTCGAAGCCGTCAAGGCCGTGGAAAGCTTCAGCAAAGACGGGCTTATCCACTTCCACGACGAAAAGGTTAAGTCGACGTACGACAAGTACCAAGACTTCGGAAGCCCGGTTTACGGCGCGACGTTTGACGTTCCGGGTTTGCAAAAAGGGCATTCGTTCACGGCGAAGCTGTTCCGATCAATCGAACCCGTTTGCGCCCAACTTGATTACACGTCGAATGACGATCGCGCGTTTTTCTTCGACGAAACCGGAAGCCTTCGCGGCTGCATTATGAAGGCGCGGGCCGAAGCGCGCGAGCCTGCCCCGGAACCGCCTGCCGTCGTGGCGGCTTGGACGCTGCCCGAAGGCGCGACGGGGGAGCAAGTCGGCGAAGCCTTCGCATCCCTGCGCAGCGGCGTTCAGGCGGGCACCTGGGGCGTTCCCGAACCGTCGACCGCTGAAGCCCCGGCGGGCGATCCGGCGAACCCTTGGGCGGCTATCGTGGGCACGGTCCCCGGCTTCGTTGATATTGACGATGACGACGTGCCGTTCTAAGGCTTCGTTATGTTCTTTGACAATTCAACGTTAGACGATTACGCGCCGCTTCCGACGAAGCGCAAAGCCAAGCGATACGACGGCGTTCTAAAGCGCCTGTCGTACTCGCCGGTTTTGCGCAAGTTCAGCGTTTCGCCGTGGAATTATTCTGTCGGAACCGAAGTCGTTTTCGACGTTGAATGTTATCGAAACTACTTCCTTTGCGCCTTTAAGAACATTGGAACCGGAGAATATTTTTACGTCGAACACTGCGGCGAAGGTCCGCTTCCCGAATGGATGCGAACCGAACTGCATAGGGCGTTGCATTGGTTCAAGATTATCGGGTTTAACTCGATTTCGTACGATATCCCGATGATCGAAGCGGCTTGCAAAGGTGCGACGCTGTACGAACTGAAGGAACTTAGCGACGACATAATCATTCGCGACGAACGCAAGGCGAATTGGCGGGCGCCGTACAATCATATCGACTTGATCGAAGTCGCACCGCTTGAAGGTTCGTTGAAGCTTTATGCTGCCCGGCTTCATTGCAAGCGAATGCAGGAATTGCCGATCGATCCGCATTCGGATTTGTCGCCGCAAGACGTGATTGATACGCGAGATTATTGTTTCAACGATCTTGATAATACCGAACTTTTATACTCGCACCCCACATACGGGCTAAAGCCGCATGTCGAATTGCGCGAGCGGTTGGGCGCCGAAATCAATCAGGATATCCGTTCGAAATCCGATGCCCAGGTGGGCGAAGCGTTCATTAACGCGAAGATACGCGAAGCGCGCGGCTTCTCGCCGAAGAAGCCGGATTTGCCGGACGATTACGAATTCTTCTATCAGCCGCCGGAATATCTGTCGTTTGACAATCCACAGCTTCAGGAAGCCTTGCGGATTGTCCAGGCCGTCCCCTTTAGGCTGGACGGCAGCGGCGCCCCGGTCATGCCTGAAGCCCTGTCCAAGCTGTCGATACGGATTGGCTCTTGCGTCTATAAAATGGGCATGGGAGGGCTTCATTCCAGCGAGAAGACGGCAGTTCACAAAGCCGATGACGAAACCGATCTAATCGACCGCGACGTTGTATCGTTTTACCCTTGGCTTATAATCAATTCGGGTTTCTTTCCGAAGCATATCGGCAAGCTGTTTATTGAAATCTTCCGCGACGGGCTTGTTCTTCGTCGAATGGAACTGAAGAAGCTGAAGGACAAGCTAGAGGCAGGATTGAAGATCGCGATTAACGGCATCTTCGGCAAGCTAGGGTCGTTCTATTCGTCAATCTTCTCGCCCGATCTTCTAATTCAGGTTACGATAACGGGCCAGCTTGTTATCCTAAAGCTAATCGAAATGATCGAAGCGGCAGGAATTCCGATCGTGTCGGCTAATACCGACGGCGTTATTATCAAGTGCCCTAAGCGCATGGGCAATATGTTAGGCGCTGTTATCGCTGAATGGGAGCGCATAACATCGCTTCAAACCGAAGAAACGCGCTATGCTGCCGTTTACTCGCGCGACGTGAACAACTATATCGCGATCAAGGAAGACGGTTCGACGAAGGCAAAGGGGGCGTATTCCGAACGGGGATCGGCGCAAAATTCCGCAATGTCGAAGAACCCTGAAGCCTTGATATGTTCGGACGCGGTGCAGGCTTTATTGTCGAAGGGAACGCCGATCGAAAAGACGGTTCGCGCGTGCCAGGATATCCGCCGCTTTGTCGTCGTTCGCAACGTGCGAGGCGGGGCGCATAAGGACGGCTATTTTCTAGGCAAAACAATTCGTTGGTACTACGCCGAAGGTGTGCAAGGCGTAATCAACTATATCGCAACCGGCAACAAGGTTCCGAATTCCGAAGGCGCTTGCCCGCTTATGGAACTGCCCGACGAATGCCCGACCGATATCGCATATGAATACTACATCGATCGGGCTTTCGGAATGCTTGGCGATCTAGGGTATTTCGGTTCGACGAAACAAGGCGGGCTTTTCTAACCTGCTTTGCTTCGCAATTGTCGAATTTTACACGCCAGGCCCTGTCAGCGACCAGTAAGGGCACGACATTACCAATTTTTGTCCAGTAGTGCGCAGGTAACTCGCATATAGCATAACTTGGTCCGGCTGTACTCCAAGATAACTAGCATAAGTTACCGAACACAACGAAGTCCATAGCTTGCCTTCAGCAGAAGTATAAAACACAAGATTGGTTCCGTCGAAGGCAATCCGAAACCATTGTAACGGGATACCTGTTAGTTGCAACGTTCCCGTGCCGTAGTCAGTCCCGACGAATGTATTGTACCCGGAAAAATGCGAAACTCCTAGCGGAGCATTACTTGCCACTGCCAATCGATAATATTTTCCGCCAATACTGTCACGGACCATAATCCCGTAATCGGAGTATGAGTCTGTCGTAGTGACGCCTTTTATCTTGGCTTTTAAATCCCACGCGGACGCTTTAGTCGTTAGAGATTTGCGCGCCATTCTAACACAATTCGAACTTAGCGCGCCGGGGTCAATCAATAGGCCTACGTCTGCATCATCGGTTAACGTTAGCTGTGTTGCATCACTTGACTGTAGAGTAAAATAACTTGCAGCGGGAGGCGAGAAGTCCCAAGCAGTTCCACCGCCGCCCGGAATAGTTACAGTAACCGCATGGCCCGAATTTGTGGTAGTGACGCCAGCGCCAACAAAGTCGAAAGACGTAACCGCCGTGTCAAGGTCTGTGCCTTCGTCCTTAACTGTAAGCGCGGAACCGCCTCCACCGGACGAAGCCAAGGCCGTGCCGTCCGCCCGCTGATAAACGAAACAACGGAAATTGCCCGAACCTTCGGATACGAAGCCCGCAATATCCCCCGCCGCCGTCGCGATGTTCGCTCCCGTCGGAAGGATCAAGCTTGTCGCATTATGCGTTAGCGTCAAAGCGCCGTCGAACTTCAGCCAAACCTTGCGCCCGGCCTTATCGACCGACAACGCGAGCGCCGTAATCGCCGTCGTGCCGGTGATGTGAAAATAACCGCCTTCGCCTACGGTAAGCGTGCCTGAACTGGCAACGTCGGCGCCTTTTTCCCACAATGCAGCAACGCTGTCAGGCGTCGACCTTTTCGAAGCGTCGGTTCCGGCAAGCTGTTCGGTCGTGCTGGCCAAGCTTCCGCCGCTAGACAGGACGCCCCATACAAGCGCGGTTGTGCCGATCGTCAACGGTCCATCCGTCGTGCATGAATATTCGTTATCCGCCTGGGTAGAGCCTTCGCTAACCTTCACGGCGGCGCTAACAAGTTCGCTCGCTTGATCGGCATCGGCAGCACGCGTTAGGATGTAAGGGTGTGAACCGTCGCCAACTTGGGTTACGGTGTAAATGCCGTTGTGCGATCCGGTTCCTTCGTCCGCGACAAGCAAGCGATCGTTTGCAACCAGCGTTACGCCGTCTTGCGCGGCAAGCGCGCCGTTCGCATTTCCGGTTAGCGTTGCGCCTACGCCGCTTGCACCGTTAGAGTAAGTGTTTGCAGCGAGTGCCGCCGTCGTCTTGGCGCGAACAGGGTTTTTCCATTTCAGGTTTGAAAGGATATAGTCGCGAAGTTGGCTTGCGGTTCCCTTCTTAACGCCCGACGCGCCCGCCTTGCGAACTGCGATAAGATCACCGTCTTCAAGAATATCAAGGGCGGTTGCGGTTGTAAGTTCGGTCATTAGAAATCGATCCTTTCGCCATCGATGCGAACTATTTCACTATCTACGATCAAAGCCGCGCTATTTACGAAAATCGGCATCGGGGTTGATGCGATCGAATACAAGCCGCCTTTTTTGGCTTCGATGTGAATAATGCAGTAACCGCCCATATCTTCCGTTATCGTCAAGCTATACGGCAAAGCTTCATCGTCGGCAACAACCGTCGTCACGTCTTCGACTTCGAACGATATGCGGTAAGTCGTGCCAGCTTCAGCCGTCGACGCCGCGTCGTCTTCAAACCATAGTTCGGTAAGGTCCAAGCGCGAGCGGGCGCGGGCATCGATCGAAACCACGTCCCCAGGGTCGAAAATCCGCCAAGGGGTACGGTCCCCGTCGGCAGTTGCCCAATCGGGCGCGATAACCCGTTCTACCCTTCCCAAGGCCGTTTCTGGCGTCACCGTGGCATCGGCAACGGCGCTGCGGCCCGTGGCAGTCCGATCGATGAAATAGACGCTCGCTATATCGCCGGTTAGCGTGTCGCTTTCAAAGAAGCCTTCAGCCCCGTTGAAGAACCAAACGCGATCGTCGGTATTGTGGGCAAACCATCCGGTATCGATCATCGCCCGGCGAACATCGTTCAAATCATATGTATCGTCCCCGTTATCGGTCGACGACGAATACGAAAGAATTTCGTTACCGATGACGATCAAACCGCCGCCTTGGCGCTCACTATCCCCTAGGGCCAGCGCGCCAACGTCCGAAACTTCCTTGATCGTGATCGCGTCGGCAATGCCTGTCGCAAAGCCGTCAAAGCGCCCAAGCGGCGCCGCAAGCTTGGCGCTAGGCGTGTAAGGCGCCAACGACAAAACTTCAACGTCGTCGGGCGTTTCTTCAATGTATGCGTTATAACCAAGGGTGTACGACGAAGGCGCAAGCACGAATGAAGCGAAGCGAGTATAGCCGACGCGCGTTCCCAAGCTTGATTTATAATCAAGGAACGCGGGAAGTTCGAAAATATAGAAGGTCGAAACGTCAACCGGCGCAAGCGTTGTCGGAACATAGCCTGAAATCGGCGGCGCGCTAACGACTGTAGTGTCTAGCGAAAATTCGTCCTGAACTGCGCTTATCGAAATCGAGCCGCTTTCAAGCGTTCCGAAGTTCGGACGCTTGGCGCGCATAACTATTTGTTCAAAGCCGTATTCCGGCCAATGGAAAACGAAAGCGTCGCCGGGGCGAAGCGTAACGGCTTCGCGGTTCAACGTGAGTTCAGCCGAATAAAGCGGAATGTTCAGGTTTGACAACTCGCGCGCTGCGATAGCGTTGGCAAGGTCCGAAACGAAGATACCTGGCATATTAATTTCGAGAGGGCGCTGCTTGCCTTGAAAGCGGAGAAGCGAACTGTCTTTTGCGGTTGCAAGCTTGCCTTGTGCGTAGCCGCCTTCACGATCGGTATATTTGACGCGAACAACGTTGTTCGTTTCAGCCCAAAGCTTTTTAGTGAACTTGCGAACTTCGATAACTTGATCGGGGCCAATAACCGGCAATTCTGCAATCGTATAATCGTTGCGAAGAAGCTTCAGATTAGCAAGCCCTGTCGATTGATCTTCGTAAACAACCGCATTGATTTGCCGCAATATTGTTTTCACGGCGTCCTTTGCTTCGGTCGCGCTTGCAATCGAAATCGATATGCCATTGTTTTCGTCGAAGATTTTAATCGCAATTTCGCGCCATTGGGTAACGTTAATGCGAGCCGGATCATAACCGAGATTTCCCCAATCCTCGCAAAGAATATCGTACAGTACGCAAACCGGGTTCATATCAAGGCCGTTGGGCATGATATGGCGCCCGGCTGAAACCCCTAGGCTGTTGACGAAGTAAGCGCCTTCAACGGCGACGGTATCGATCGAAGGCGAGTTGCCCCACCAAAAATCGCGGAATACCATGTGCGCGACGCCGACGTACGCCGGAACGTTCGGGTCCATATTTGCAACTAGATATTCGTCGCGATCTTGATCGAAGTCGCCGCAATACATTGCAACATCGCCGAATATACCGCCGCGATTGCCGTCGTCCGAACCGCCGTATAATTCAGGAAGATTGATAGGGATTACGTTAAGGCAGGTGCTGTCGTATAAGCAGCCTGCCCACACTAGATTATTGCCGAACCACATTTTGCGGTAAACGACGCCCGGTCCAAGCGCCCAAGCAAGATCAACCGTGAGATAGTATCTATATCCGGTAATGATCGTTTTCGAACTGAAAAGCCCCGTCTTGACCTTCTTTTTGATCGGAACCGCACGATAGCCCGTAATCGCGATCGTATTCGGCGAAAGAAGCTTTAGCGTTCCGTAAAAGCGCCCGACCGGCGAACCTTCTTCCGATCGCGGAAACTTGAATTCGTCAAGCCCTGCGGCTTTAGCGTTTTCGACCTTCATCTTCGGCGCGAGAAACGCCGTCAAGATGAACCCTATCGCGAAAAAGGCGAGGAAGAAGAACATATTTCAGAGCGTCCAAGTTGCTTCAACAATAACGTCGTCCTGCGAATAGGAACGCCCGTCGATCATTGTAAAGCGCAATTTGTATCTAGGCGCGCTTGAAAGCCCCATTATCAATTGGTAATCCCAAGTAGAACCTAGAGGCACAATTTCGTTTATCGGATAATGAAATTCAAACAAAAATGTACTACCGGCCCGCGTTGCTGTCACAAGCACTTGCCCGTCCAAATAATCGTAAGGATCAGGCGAATTTGTTTCGTCTATCGTATAAGGAAAAACGTTGTTAATGTAATCAAGATGAACGCCGCCGGGATTTGCGTAATGGTTTGGAAAATTGAAGCCCGAAGAAGGATGGGCGCCAACCGCCGACCAATCTCCAGGTTCCGTAATTTCAATCGAAAGCGTCGCATAAACGCCGTCAAAGATCGCAGGCAAACAAGCTTCGTCTGCAACGTCTTTGCCCGGTTCGATGCCATCGGCGAAGATATTCTTCGGCGGAATGAACGGATAGCCGCCGTGCCGCTTCGTGTTGTCGAAGCGGGTAAGGCAATCTCCCGCCCAAGCAAGATCGCAGCCCGCTGCAACAACGATCGAACCGCCGACTTCAGCCCCTGCGAAGGGATAGTTTACGGTAATAACTTCGTCGACTTGTGCGACGATCATTCGGCGTTCACCCGACGTAAGGATTGCGTCGCCGCCGATCAAGTTGCCGTCAAGTTCAGGCGGCAGCGTGTCCAGCGTAATCGACTTGCCGTCAATTGCTGCAATTTCGGCAGTTTCCGACCAAGCTTCAAAGTCGATACCGCAACGCGGGTCGTACAAGGTGTGATTGCACGGCGTTTGATAATAGACGTTCGGGAAGTCGGCGCTTAAGGCTGAAGCGAGTTTCGAAGGAACGCGAATTGTTGCGGTTCCGCGTACGACGGATACGTTATCAACATCGCCTTTCCAAGCTTGAACGAATTCGCCCGCCGTATGGCCGCGAAAGATCGTCAACACAAGTTCAGGCGGCGAGATTTGAAATCCGTATATCGCAACAAGATCGGTTGAAACCGGAAGATCAACGGTGATTTCGGCGCCGTCGCTGTCGTCGGTTGTTGTCGACGTGAACGCGGAACGCTTTAGCGCAAGCGGAAGATAATCGTTCGGTGCGTCTTCGTCCGGCGCTTGAAAGTTTACGACGCGCTGCCCCGACGTGTAATAGAAGTTTTGGTACGTGCCGACGAAGCGATAAAGTTCGATTGGCTTTCCGCCATGCTTCGAAACTTCGCTGTCTTCGTAAGTTGGCATTAGTCGACCGTCCGAAGGTTGATCGTCACAACCGAATGCGACGCGCTATGCAAGATCGAAACTGTATCGTCGGCAATGCGACACTTCAAGAGCAAGCCGAGAGTTTGCCCCGTCCAAGTGCCAGCGGGCAGAGCCGGGGAAAAGGTGAGCGTATCGCGCCCCAGGGCGGTTGTAACTCCCGTCACGGTCGCAAAGTGTTGCGTGCCGTCGGGTTTGGTAATGGCGATCGTGCTGAAGGCTTCCTTGCCCTGAAAAACGGTGCTGTACGCCGTGTCGGCAATGACGATCGTTGATCCCCCGCCGACGGCAGCCGTATAGATTTCAAAGTCGGGCCTGAATGTGGGTATGAAGAACGGGTTCGTTGATCCCCGGCAATAGTCGGCGAACGTCTTCCACCACGCCCAATCGTTTGGATCGAATGTTCGATTGCAGAGGAACGAAAGCGCCCTTCCGAATTGCGAATTATCCCAACGCGAGCGCAACGACGGTTGCCCGCCGTAATCGGTCACTTCAAGCCCGGTAATCAAGTTTTCCTGAAAATCTGTACCGAAGGCGCGCTTATTCAATACCGGATAACCAGCAAACATTTCAAGTGTTTGCGTTGCGTCTTCGGTTAGGAAAGGGTCTTGAAACCCGTATTCGTAAAACGAAAAGTTTACTTGCGCATAATCGTTCGAAGTCTTGCGAATTATCGCCGCGTTGTTCGCCGAATAGACAGGAACGATCGGGCAAACTCGCGCTCGCTTAGTAAAGCTGTTTGCAAGCGTGCCGGTGATTGTAAAACCGTCGGACGCTATCGCGTTGACGGTTACGACTTCGTATTTTGCACCTTCGGCGACGATCGCAAGCGCACCTTCGCGAAGGTCCGAACGGACCGTATTGCATACTAGGGCGTTGGCGCCGATCGCAGCGGCAGCCTTCAGCTTCGTTTGTTCGGTCCATAAGGGCCAGTTAAACGAAGTCGCGAACTTGTTAAACATAGTCGCGACATGGCGCCGAACGTCGCCTTCGTCGTCAAACAAAAACGATCCCGACCAAGAGCGTTTGGGCAGGCTTGCGAGTGATATCCGTTGCTCTTTCCCGTTGTCCGCCGTTAGCGTTTCGCTGGAATGAACCCAACGTTCCGTTATGTCGGTTTCGGGATTTTGCAACAGGATATCGAACGACATGTTACCCGCCCATCATTTGCTTAACGTCCGACTTGCGACGGGCGATTACGTTCATAATCACTTCTTCGCCGTCTTCGCTGTCTATTGCGCCAAGGAAGGACTTTTCGTCGAAAAGGTTAACGATCTTCGGGTTTACCGATACGCTCGCCCCGCCGCCGTTCTTATCGCTCGCCCGCTGTTGCGCAGGGGTTTCGATCGTGACGCGCTCGCCGCGCGAAACGTTCATGTTGATGTTGTTGCGGTCGACGCCTGCCTTCCCGTCAACAACGAAGGCGCCGCCGTTCTGATAGCTGCCCACATTGGTTGACGCGATCTTTGCGACCGTCATGCCCGTTTTGAGCGCGACGGCGGCAGCCGCGACGAAGTTCCATGGCGGGGGAGCCGACGCAAGCGCCTTTTGCGTCGCAACGAAGCCGTCGATAGTCGCCTGCGCGATTGCCGCCGCCTTGTTGATCGCGCCGATTGCGCCGTTGCCGCCTTTCGTAACGTCGGCAAGTGCGCCGAAGAAGTCCGACGCCGCCCCTAGACGCTGTTCGTCCGCCTTGATTTGAAAAGCAAGCTTCGCCCGCTGCGCTTGTTCTTCGTTCAGCACGTCCATTTGCCGAAGCCTATCGATTTCAGCATAAACCGCCGTCTTGCTATCTAGCAACTGCTGTTGCTGAAGGATCGGATCGACAACCGACGCGGTTTGCTGCTGAACGAACTGCTGTTGCTGAAGCGCGTCGTTACGCCGCATAAGTGCGTCAACTTCGGCGTTCACGCCTGCAACGTACGTCGTCGAAAGGTTCGGGTATTGGGAAAGAAGCTGTTGCCGAATTTGATCGTAATAATTCGCCTGCTGAACTGCCTTGCCGTACAACGTCGAAGCGTTTTCGGCTTTGCTCATTTCTTCCTTTAGCCGCATGAACGGATCAATCGCTTCGGCGTACGTACGCGAGGCGTTACCGACTTCGCGCGCGTAATCCTGTTGCGTAATCTTACCATCGGCAAGCAACTTGTTCGCAGCCGCAAGCGTCGCGGTGTACGTCCGAAGCGGCCCGGTTGAAGCTTCGTAAATGCGGTCGACTTGTGATTGAACTTCGGCGTAATCCCGAATTGCCCTAACCTTCTTTTCAATTTCAGCACGTTCAGTCTGCGAAAGAGTGATCTTCTTCGCCGCAAGCTGCTGTTCGATTTGATCCATGCGTTGCGAAACTTCGCGTTCAGGCTTCAATTCCTGCATACGCTTCAATTCGTTATCGAGTTCAAGGTTGACAAGGCGAAGCGCCTGAGCACGGTTTTCGGCGGTATGATCGGCCTTCGCCTTCTTAGGCGTGCGGTCTGCGATGATTTCGCCAGCCTTGTCCTTCAAACGCTTATCGCGCGCGGCAATGCTGTTCTTCTCCCAATCATTGTAAAACCGCTTCATCGAACCCTTTGCTTCGTCGAACGCGCCCGCAAATTCGTCTTGCACCTTACGCGCCGTCGTGCCAGCCGCCGCCTGAAGGCGCGGAAGATGCACTTCGGAAATTTGACCAATGTTCGATCCGAAGACTTTGTTAATTCCGCCGCCGATCAAGTTAAGCAATCCGACGACTTTGTTTGCCATGCCTTCGAAATAGCCGATCGCGAGATTAGCGGCAGCTAGCGCAAAGCCGCCAAGCATCCCCGGCAAATCCTGCCAATTGTTCTTAACCGCGCGATAGGTGCCCACAAATGCAGCGTACAGCGCCGCAACGGCGTCAACGCCTCGCATTAGAACCGCCTTGAAGGCGTCAAGAAAACCTTTTTTCAGGTCCGACAAAGCGCCATCAACGCCCGTTCGGTCGACGATCGTTTGCCAAAGTCCCTTAATCATATCGCCAGCCGTAACCGACGTATCGCCAAGCTTCTTCATTTCCTTGTGCGTCAAGCCGAGTGAATTCGCGTACTTCGACGAAGCGTCCGAATTGAACTGCGATTGCACAAGCTTGAATGCACCGAGCAAGACGCCCGCCGCAATGATAAGCGGCGCGAACGGGGCGAGCAACGCAACAAGGGCACGGGCCAGCCCGCCGACGCCGATCCCGGCTTGCCCCATGATCTGCCCGATTTGCCCGCCCTGTTGAATGAAGACGGTAAGCGGGTTCTGCCCCGCCTGAAGCGAGACAATGATATCTTGGATTTGGAACCCAAGGTTCGCCATATGATGCCGCGCAAGCCCCGTGGCAGCGGTGCCCTTGTTCAGCGCGTTCGTTGTGCCGTTCTGCGCCGCTTCCTGAAGCTTGGCGGCTGCGGCGTCCTTCTCGCGAGCCTGGGCAAGCTGAAGCGTCGTGCTGCGCATTTCGGCGGTTTGGGCGGCAGCCTGCGAAGGGGTTCCGATCGCCTGGGCAACCGGGCCGGACTGTATCGACGCCGCGCGCCGGGCCGCTGCCTCGCGTTCCATCTGCGCAATCGAAGCGTCGACCATCTTCGAAATTCTGTCGCGCTGCGCAACTTCCTTCGAAAGCGTCGAAGTCGTCGCTTCGCGTGCGCTGGCAACCGAACGTTGCGCGTTCAACTCGCGATTGAGCGAAGACGTAACTTCGTCGGTTGCTGCCTTCAAGCGAGAAGCGGGCGAACTGTTGATATCGGCAAGGGCAGCCTTCAGACGCTTAACTGCGTTTTCGCCTTGATCGGCGCCCGCCGCAATCTCGCGAAGCTTTGTCGAAATCTTCGGATCAATAGCGTCGTTGATTTCAATATCAATCCGATCGTCCGCCATGAAACCCGCCCCTTAAAGCCCGCGCAATACTCGCGACTTAATCGAACCGACAAACTTCTTTGCGCGCAGTACCGAAGCTTCTACCCATCCCGAAGGCGCTTGCTTCGAACTGCCCCTTGCAAGGTTGACTATATACGGGGCATTATTCGTTAAGTAAATGACTTGTCCAGCCTTGCGCCCTTCAAGGCTGTATTTCGCAATGGAAATTGTCGCCTTCGCGCTCGCGTTTCGCGTTGATCCGCGCGAACCTTCGACATATGGCGGCAGAAACGACGGCGGACGAAAGCCGTACGATACTTGCCAGTTTGACAACGCTTGCGACGTATCGACGGGCGTTCGTTCCGACGCAAGGTCCGATACAAGGCGAATTGTCGTGTCGACTGTCAGCTTCGAAACGCGGGCGGGAAGTTCCTTGTCGATTTTGCGTACACGCTTCGCAAGGGTTTTAAGACTTCCCGCCACGCTTTCTAACCTTTCCGCCCGGCAATGTGGGCATTTCCGGCTTCTTCGGCGCCGTTTCTTTGCGCCATTTCAAATAAGCCCGGTCCATCCTTGCGATGTAAAACCAAAGGTCGTCCGATTGCCATTCGTCAAAGTCATAGTCTCTTGCGTATTCGAAACAATCCGAACGTTTTATAGGTCGGTATTCGCTCGCATCGCGTTCAAAGTCCAAATCGAACCAAGCGTTCAGGTACAGTGCAAGCCCTAGTTGCAACCTGGGAGGGTTAGCTAGGTCCGGCGGCAACGTGTCGCCGAACCTAGCGCATTCTTTGCGGGTTACGTTCGCCCTATCATCCGGCCATTTGACCGAATGAATTAGGACTTGCGCGAGTTTCCCGCCGCCTTCTCGCGTTCGGCGTCGCGGAAGTTCGCGGTCGCCTTCGCCCGCTTTTCCCAATCGTCGTACATGTCGGGCATTTCATCGAACAGGGCAATCGCGTTTTCGCGAGTGAAGGGGAGAAGATCGCTATCGGCTTCGTCGCCGGTAAGTTCCGACTTCGGCAAGTTCGTCCAGCCGAGAAGGATTGTGTCGACGAACACGTTCCGAAGGAGCGCGTTGCCTAGATCGTTGTCGAGCGTTTCGTTCGCGATTGCCGCCGAATGCGGGCGGGTTGCTTCTTCAAGCGCTTTTGCATATCGCTTGTTCGAACGCGACATACGCGCGACGCGAATTGAAATCGGCTGATTGTTGTGTTCGTTCATCGAAACGACGATATCGACGCCTTCGACTTCCTTCGTTGCGTTCGTCTTGAACGTGCTGCGAAGTCCCATTTTATTTCGTCCTTCCTAAAGAAAAAGGGGCGAGCCTAAGCCCGCCCCTATCTCTAGCCCGCTATCCGGTGCGAAGCAATGCCGCTTAGGCGTTGCCCACACTAGGGATATACGGAAAGAAGTTGAAAAGGACGGTATGCCCGAAATCGCTTTCGGCTGCGCTGTTTTCCAGCGGAACCATAATCGGCGCGTCCATTTCGATTTTCAGGCGTCCGCCGCCAAGCGCGATCAACGGGAAGTCGACAACGATTGCTTTGTTCCGCGCCGAGTAAATCGCGTCAAAGGTAACGTCGTCGTTTTCGCTAATCGAAGTCATCGGCGAGACGGTCGCGAAGTACGCCGAAAGTTCAAGGTTGACTTCGAAAACGCCCGCCGTCGTGTCGAACGCGCCAAGCGTGCCCTGCGCCTTCGCGGGCGATACGTTGTTGTTAATCTTGCCGGTCCATTCCTCGACGCGCGCGAAAAGCGGCGACGGGTTCAGGGTAGCAGGATCAACCTTCGCCATGCGAAGCCGATAGACGTTCGAAGACGTGTTAAGCGGGTCTTCCCCCAGGGCGGCGATGATCGTTCCCGACGCGGCGTTAAGCGGCCCTTCGGCCCCGGTGCGCGTGCCGTAATTGGCGCCGATCCCTGCAACGTCAACGTTCACCTTATCGGCAAGCGGCGAGTTCCAAGTAAGTTCGTTGTAAACGAACCCGTCGACGTATTCCGACTGCCGCCCGTCGTCGTCACGCCCAAGCGTACGTTCGATCGTATGGGTGAACTTAACGATATCGTCGGGATCGTCTTCGTTGCGAACGACGGTGCCGAAGAAGATGCGAAGGGTCGTACCGACGCCCGTATCTGCCCCGGCTGCAAAAGTCGTCTTGTCGAAGATGATTTGCGTCGTGTTCACGCTCTTGACGCGAGCAAAGCCGACCAGCGTTGCCGAAAGCTGGTTGCCAGCGTCGTCGCCGCCGATGAAAGCCCATTCGCCAGGGATCAAGCCGAAGGTCGTCGGGTTGATCGTCGTCGAAGTCAGGACGAAGGTTGCGCCGACAACCGATGCGACAACATCGGCAGCCGGGAACTGATAGCCGACGACGGTAAGCGACTGCGCAGCGGCGCCCGCTTCGTCGGTAAGGGCCGAAGCCGTCGAAATGTGCGTTCCGTCGGTAAGGCCGTTGACGACGTGAAGGCCGTTGTTTGCCGTGTTGTCGAAGCCTTCGGCGAAGACGATATTGCCGACAATATAATCGGCGCTATCGGCAACGGTGAAATCGTCAGTTGCAGCGACGGCTGCAACGCCCGTTTCGGTCGTCTTCGCGCGGGCAGCGGCAAAGCAAACGGCTTCGATCGTGTCGACCGAATTCGAAAGGGTAACGTCTTCGTTCCAACCGCCGTTAGCGTCAAGGTCGACGATTGCGCCTTTCTTCCGCTGCCGCGACGGGTTGAACGGGCGCCGGGCGAGAAGCGAATAATCGCCGCCCATATCGTTGAAGCTGTTCGGCTCGCGCGTCTTCCATTCCGGCGAACCGGGAAGAACGCGGTTCGTTTCCTCGCGAGCGACGAAGAAGCCGACGTTATTGCTGTCCTGTTTTTCGACTGTCATTGTAAACCCCTTTGCTTAGGTTTCGCAAAATTCGTATTCTGCGACGACGTTCCAACAATAGAACTTGCCGTCGTCGTCGACTTCGGAATAACGGGCTTTGCGAAACCAAACCCCGCCGCTTGTCGAAGCGCCTAGGAATATATCGCGGGCCGCGATTGCAAGCAACTCGCCATTGCGAAAACTGTCTTCCGCATCGATTGGCGCGAATACCTGAACGAAGACGTTGCCGAAGCTGTCGAATACCTGGGGGCTTGGACCTTCGCCGTTTTCCATGAAGCCCGCGCCATCGGTTCCCGCACCGCGAATGACGAACCGGGCAAAATAGGTTGTGGGCAAGCTGCCCTTTTCCTTGCCGCGCCAACGGATTTCAGGCGTCGGGGTTACGATCGTGAGCGCGTTCCAACCTGTCTTGAACAGGTTTCGCATTTCGTCGGCAGCGTCGATTGGCGAAGTGAACATTATCGCTTCACCTTCACGAAATAAAAGATCGGCGTTCCGTCAGGCGCAAGCCGGTCAATCGTCGTAATTGCGATTTCGGCCCCGTCGGGATCGGTCCCCTTAACAATCTTGTCGGAAGGAAGGGGTTCGAAATCGCCCGCCGCCATAAGCCCTATTTCGTAACCGTCGGGAACGTCAAGGTTTTGCCCCGCAATCGCCGAAAGGAAGTTTTCGGTTCCGCGTCCAAGATCGCGAGGCGCGAACCATGCGATCGAACAAGGGGTGTCCGTCGGGTCGCCTTCCCGAACGTCGCGCCATTCGTCGGCAGCGTCGTCTTGGGCAGCGGGCTTGCGCCACAAGCACGCCTGCCCCTTGGCTGCGATTATGCGCCGTGCGCTCGCTTGGGCGCGTTCGTAGCCCATTAGGCCCGAATGACGGTAAGCCCGAAGCCCACACTAAGAAGGGGCTTCAACAGGGCGTCAAGGTTCGGCGTCGTGGCGGAATAGTCGACGGGCGCGAAGTATTCGGTTTGCAGCGGCCCTATCTTGTCGACCTTGATCGATTGCGCGTCGGCAGCGCGGTTCGGTTCAAGTTCGATGCCCTTCGAAATCAGCATTGCCGCTTCGCATTGGGCCTTCTTCAAAAGCGGCGGGATCGCGTCGGCGGCTAGAAACGCGCCTTGATATTCGATCCCCGTTCGCGGAAACTGCAAAGCCTGAATTACGCCCGGCGGACCATACGACGGCGAGCCTTTGAAAGCCTGCCGTTCGATGTAGTCCATCGCCTTGACGGCGAATACGTCTGAAGCGTCAACGTCGGCAATAGTTACGCCGCGCACCGCTGCATATTCGACGATTTCGGCCCGCGTTGCATAGCTGTTAGCGTCTGCAACATTGGTTCCGTCTTCGATAGTCAGCGACACGCGGCGTCCCCCCGTCAAGCTTACGCGAAGGTTGCGGTAACGGTTGCGGTCAACGGCGTTTCGCTGCCTGCACCGTCCCAATCGAGCGAAGCGGTAATAACCGACGTACCCGCGCCGCCATTGGCGCCGGTAACAATGCCGGTCGACGCGCCGACGGTGCCCTTCGCTTCGGTTGCCGAAGTCCAAGCGCAAGTAGTCGTAACGTCCGTCAAGGTGACGGCGCCGGTATCTTCGTCGACTTCGGCCTTGACCGCGACAAGCTGCCGCGTTCCGCCGTTCGCAGTGATGTTCCCGCCAAGGTTGAAAACCTTTAGCGCGGCAATGCCTGCGGTATTCGTCGGCGTTACGTCGCCGTCTGGAAATACGGCGGTATCGACGGTATCGCCAACGCCCGTAAGGTACGCGGCAGGTATTGTACCGGCGAGCCCGTCGGCTTCTTCAAGCCGCGAACCGTACTTCGCCGAAACGGAACCGTTGCGAAGATAAACGTCGCCGACGATCGCGGCGGCTTCGAGAAGTTCGCCCGCCGTCGCTTCGATACCGGCGGTGAAATACAGAATTTTACGGGCCATTTGACTTCCCTTCGTTTAGGCGTTGGGCTTCCAGCCCTTCGCAGCGTCCGGCTTCGGCGCCGGGGCCTTCGGCTTGGCAGCCGCGCCAGCTTCAGCGGCTGCGACAATGGCAGCGGACGCCGCATCGATAACGGGCGTGTCGCTCACCGGGGCGGTGCCCACATTGGCAGCCGGGGGCGCCACGGGGCTTCCATGGGGCGCGGCAGCGACAGGCGCCTTCGGACGCTCGCGTTCGACGATCGGAGGCTTCGCGGCGAAGGCTTCGGCATAGCGCGGCGGCACGGCACCCGCGACGATATCGAACTTTTCAAGGGCGTCGCCGTCCCCGATCATCGAAGCGTTGCGAATGCAGATTTGATGCTTCGCGCTAAATTCCGACATTGCTTCTTCTTCTTCTGGCGTCGCCGCCGTATCCGCAATGAAGAAAAGAACCTTCAATTTTTGCTTTGCCATTGTTCGACTTTCCCCGGTTTACCTTTCGTCGCGCTCGCCGAATACGAATGCGACGAAAGGGGCGGACCGAAGCCCGCCCCAACCGTTCCGCGGTTACTGCGAAAGAACCAAGACGCCCGCCGTATCCTTGTACGAAGTCGCGTACCGATCCCAATTGTTCGCGGTCGCAAGCGCCGCGTCGTTCGGGGACTTGCCGCCGGAAGTCTTGTCCCAGGAATAGCCCTTGATCCCCAGGTTATACGTCCATTCGGCCTGATAGGTGCGCTGAATGTTTTCGTCGCCGTTCGAAGTCTGAATGTTATCGTCGAAGTCGTTGTTCTGTTCGACGATAATCCCGCCCGCGACCAAGCCGAGGGCGCGATAAACGTCGGGGTTCGGCGTCGTGTTGACCAGCGACGAACTGTCGGTAACGACGAACGGGCGGCCGAAACCGTCCTGTCGAACGTTGACAGTGCCAAAGTTAAACAGGACTTCGGTATTCGTCAGCGCATGGCCGAAGATATCGAACATCGACTTCGAATGCATCACCCATGCGCGAAGATCGTTCGCACGATCGCCGAACTTCGAAGCGCCGGTATTCAGGACCGAAAGCGAGTTCGTGCCGGTCGCCGAATAATCGTGGATCACGTCGGTTTCGCCGGTAAGGGCGGCGACGTAAGCCATGATTGCGGTGTTCAGCATATCCGCGATCATGTCGCCGGCAAGCTGCTGGCCAATGACGGCGCCGCCTTCTTCCTGGTTGCGCTGAATCCACGAAAACATTGAAGGCGGAATGTTAACCGGCGGCGTACCGGCGGCAACCTTCACCATCGTATCGATCAGGTGTTCGAGTTCCTTCGCAGCCTGCGAACCGCTGCCGTAGGCGTCGCGACGGCGGACAAGGCCGGAAACCTTCGCCCAAAGGGCAATGTCGGAATAATCGCCCTGGTTGGCAGCCTGCCGAAGCACGATCGCGCCGCCGGAAGCGGCGTTGAAAAGCTGAACCTGCTGCGAAACGACTTCGGAAAGCGCCGAATAGACGTATTCGGAGAAAACCGCGAGATCGGAAAGAGCCATTTGAGAAACCCCTAAACTGCGCGGCATTCCCCGAATACGGGAAAGACGAACCGCGCCTATTGTTGCGCTGCGGCTTCCTTCTTCGCCTTCAGGTGCGCGGCTAGATCGGCCCCGCTTGCCTTTGCAGCGTTGAAATTGCCTTGTTCGCCTTGCGGGGCACCGCCGCCCAAGGGATTGACCAAAGGTCGGGCCGGGGCGCCGCCGCCGGTTGCCTTTGATGCGATGATGATAGCTTTATAATCGGCGTTTGCAACAAATTCTTCGCTAATTTTTTCCACAGTAAGCGACGGGTCCGGTTTGCCGTCCTTTCCGAGAAATACCGTCTTCGGTTCATCGCCCGACATATCGACGGCAATGCGTTCGGCAATCTTCGGCGCGAGCAAGGTCGGCGCGGTGGAAATCTTGCCTGCGATCGAAGCCGCGACGCTTTCCTTCAGCGTCTTATCCGCGAACGACTTCAGCTTGCCTGTTTCTTGAGCGTGCTTTGTCGTCAATTCTTCGACGTTCGGAAAGGCTGCGATTTTGTCGTTCGCCGCGCCGAGGGCCGTCTTGGTTTCCTTGTGGGCATTGCGTTCGGCTTCAAGCGCACGCTTCAGCGGCCCGTTATCTTCAGGCGCAGGCAAGCCGGTTACGTCAAGGACGAATTCGCCGTCTTTGTCGCCTGCGATATATTCGGACTTCATTTCGTCCGAAAGGGCGTCGTACTGCGCTTTTGTCAGCTTGAAGCGGATTGCCATTTTGCGTTTGTCCTTCCTTAAAGCCCAATCAGGGCGGATTTCCTGCCGTATTCGGCGAGCGATACCGGCGAAGATCGGTCATAAACCGAACCCCGCCGCCCGTCTAGCGCGTCGGCAACGAATTCTTCAGGTTGTCCCCTAACCCATACTTCGAAGCTGTCGGACGTCTTCGGGTCGCCTATGCGAACGGGAACGATCGTCGACCGACAATTGACGTGCGCAGGGGGCACGGGGCCGCGCCCGTATGCGAAACGCTTACCGTCGCGCGATTGGCAAATCTTCGTTGTCCGGTCGTCAAGTACCGAAACCCATTCGTAAAAGCCCGCAACCTTCTCGCCCAACGCTTCGTTTACTTGGTTCGCCAAATGCTGAAGAACGGTATTCGTTGCGGCGGTTGCTTGGGCGTTCAGTTGCCTAAGTGCGCCTTGCGCTCTAGGGGAATTCGGGTTTCCTATAATCGCTTCGATCAAGTCCGATCGCTTCGCGTGTTGCGCGTAATTCTGCAATACCAAGCGTTCAAGTTTCACGTAAAACGAAGGCAGTAACGCCGAGAGGAAGGGCAGCGCGAGCGTACCCGTGGCAGCCATCGGAGCGCCTATGGCAAGTGCCCACAAATGGCCGTCGTCGGGTTCTTGGGCAAGCGTGTCGCCGTTGGGGGCGTTTCTGCGGTACAGCCCGCCGAGAAGCCCTAGATCGATCTTGACGAAGCGTTGAAGCCAATCGATCAACGCGGTTAGGTACGGATCGAAGATCGTCTTCGCGATCGTCCGAAGGTCGACGATAAGCTTCTTCAGCGCGGTTCGCGTCGCGTTGCCTAAGTCTTCCCATTCGAAGCCGGAAAGCCGGTGCGCGAGTTGCGTCCGAAGCTTCGAAAGCACGTCGGCGAATTCCAAACCCTTGGACGCTTTAAGCCCTTCGATATAGATTTGCCGACGTACGACGATATCGAAAAGTTCAGCCATAAACCAATCGCAGTCTTTGTTTGCCGTTGTAAAATTCAGCAATTCCAGCTTCGACAAGCTTTTTAACGGTTCCGTAAGTGAACGGTCCAGTTTCGCCTTGCGCTAGGAAAAAGCGCCCGCCCTTCTTCGACTTCGCAACGGCACAATCGCCGCCATGATCGCGAAGCCATTTCAACGCGGCTTGTTCAGCCTTGCCCATTAGTTGCCCCTGGGGGAGCGTTGTTCGGATCATTACCGCCCGTCGCCGCGTGCAAGGCTGCGGCTTCCGCCGTCGCTTGGGCCATGCGCTTTGCGTCTTCGGCTGCCGCTGTGCTTTCGAATGCAGCATCGTCAAGCGTTGCGATGCCAGCCCGGCGAAGGTTCGAACGGTATTCTTCGGTAACGATCCCGCCCGCCTGCCATTCAGCGAGAAGCGTTTTGCGTTCTTCGGGCGTAAGGTTCACAAGGTCGAATTCGGTATTCAAATCGAATTCGATAGCGTTTTCGTCGGCGCCTGCGAAACGGGCGGCCCATGTAAGCCCGAACTTGAATGCCGCGCCGACGTTCGTTGCAACGGTCGACAAAATCGACGTTTCCGAAACGTTGTCAATATTCGCTTCAGTTGCCGTGCGTTGGACTTGCGAGCCTTCGACAAGCTTCGCCCCAAGCGCGAGCATCTGCGCTTCTTTTTGGTCCATGGCTTCTTTTGCCATAGTGTTGGGCTGAACCTGAAGCAAACCGGCGGACGAATTCGCAGGCAGCGGGATAACCGATCGCGAGCCAAGCGCGACGGTTCCGCCCATTACGTTTTTAACCCATTCTTCGGTGAGCCCGCCGAACCATGCCGTAGGCTGCCCAAGCATATAAACGGCTTCTTCGTAATCCGCCGAATTGCGATAATGCGCGATATTGACGCTGCAAAGATCGTACATCGGCATGGGGCCCGGCGTCGGTTCGTTGTTGACGGCGCCGATAAACGTAAAGGGGATTTCGCGAAGACGCGAGCCTGTCGCATCTGTCGGAAAGTACGTTTCGTCGGGTTTCGTACCGTTGCGGTTACGGTAAATCTCAATTATGTATTCGTCGGTTACGGGATCAAGGCGCAACACGCGCCATTGATCGATTGTTTTCGTTTCGAAACCGTCATCGGAAACTATTGCGTCTTCGCGAAAGACGACAAGCGAAAGAATGATCTTCGCGCCGCGCTTCTTTACGCGCCAGTTGATCCCGTCGGACGGCGCAACGATCTTCAGCACGGGCCGGACTTCGCCGCTTTCAAGCTGCGCAACCGTTGCCGCCGGGGCAACGTCTTCGGTTTGGGCGGCAGGATCGGCGCCAGGGTCGACCGGGGCGAGAACCGACGGATAGTCGACGTACAGCCCGCAACGCCCATGCGACACGCCGAAGCCGCAAGCCTGTTGCGCGAGTTGCGCTAGCGGAACGCCGCTTCCGGTTGCGTCAGTTATGACGTTATCGAGCAATTGCGGAACTTCAATCGTCGGATCGCGAAGGAAGACTTGCCCGACCATGCCGCCTAGGGTTCGCTGCGCAACGTTATAGAATACAGCGCGCGTCAAATACGATTGATAGCGCGTAACGTTGTCCGGCGTATTGCCTTCAGGACGAGGCAAATACTTTTCGCGACGGTGCTTAACTCGCGCTTCGCCCGCTAGACAGTCGGAAATCTGTTCGTACGACGACAACAGGGCTTTAACCTGGGGGTGTACGAATGCGACGTTTGCCATAAGAGCCCCTATGTTGCCCAACTCGATTTAAGCTTTTTCGCAAGCCGGTTTGCGCCCTTCAGGACGCGATAACGCACCATGTCATATGCATGATCCTCGGCTTCCGTGTCAACGTCATCGGGATTATCTTCGTCGCGCGGAAGTGTGGGCAAAGTTGCGATCGTTGCCCGGCAATTGTCCATAAAGAACAAGCCCGGTTCTTCCTTGGCTTTCATCGAAGCTTCAAGCCGATCGCGGATAAGCTGAAGCCCGTTTTTGCGGGAACCGGGGGATTTGTCGGACCTTTCCCAACGAACGCCGTTGTCGCTGAACTTCTTTTCGATCGTGTCAACGTCGCTTTCGCGTACGTCGCGAATTTGATTGTCCGCCGGACCGGGCCATGGTTGTTCTTCAATCCAACCTTCGGCCAAAAGCTTTATTTCGTACTCGCGAATACGCTCCGCAACCGAAGGGGCGGAAAGCCGCAAGCCCACATTAGAACCGATCTTCTCGGCTAGGTACAATTCGCCGATTTGAATAAGCGTGCCAGCGGGCGGGGCGAAAGGAACCGACGAACCGTCGTCGTATTCAATTGTTGCTTCCTCGCCGTTGGCTTCGGCCCACCATCCGACCGAACAAGGATGCGACGAACCCCAATCAAGCGAACGGTCGACGCGCCAAGTTTCGGGAATAGCGAACCTAGGGAGGATGTGGATATGCTTGCGCCAAACGTCGTCAATCGCGCCGCCTGCGACAATATCCCAATCGCCTTCAAGCCAAGCGGCCCGCTTGTTCGGGTCGCTTATGCTTTCGAGTTCGGCGACGTATAGCGGATCAAGATAAGGGTTTTCCTTATAGGAACCGAAGATCGCAACTTGCTTTCGCCGAACGACTATATCAAGCTTCGTACGCGGATCAAATACCTTGACTTCGGTAATGAACACGCGCCCGACGGGGGCAACGTCAATAAACTTGGCTTTAACCCAATTGTGCCCCGGCCCGTAAGGGTTCGTCGTCGAAAAGACTTCAAGCGGGATCGGCGGCAAATTCCAGCATCGCCGTTCGTGGTCGTAAACGCCGTCCTTCTCTTGTGTCCAAGACGAACGGTTGCAACTCATCATCGCATCGTAAGCATTCGAATTCGGATACTTACAAAGTTCGTTCCAACCAATGAAAGGGAATTCCTGCCCGTGGTAATTCCAATAATCGTCCGCCTTCAGGAATTGGCGAAACATAAGTTCTTCGCCAGTATCCCAAACCCATTTATAATCGCCCTTGCTTTCAAGGAACTTGCAACGGTCGCCGAATATCTTTTTAAAGATACGCTTCGACTTAATGATAAGGTCGTCTAGGTTCTTATACTTACGATCGAAGATCACGCCGCGCCAATATGAACCGTAACCGACGCCGACGTTCTTCGCGAAGCGCGTAAGCTGGCAATCGGTCTTACCTGGGCCGCGCGTGCCGTGATAAAGGATATGGTTCGCGTTCGTCCGAAGCGCGAATTCCTGCGACGTGCCGGGAAGAAACGCCCAACCGTCTTCGTATGTAACGCCTTCAGGCGGCAGCGGGTCGGCTTGATTTCGCATCGGCAATCAGCGCGGTTTGTTGCGCATAAAAGCGCCGATCAAAGTCTTCGTCATCTTCGGGCGTCACGTCGCGAGCGGGAACGCGAAGCACGTTCACAACGCGGTTATCTTGCGCAATCGTGACGCTAGTTCCGCCCTTCTTAATCTCGCCTTCGGCTTCAAGGTAAAGCTTGTAAAGCGCAGCCTTGTCCTTCGCGTCGGTTGCGCTTCGCGCTTCCTGCAAGATTTCGAGTTTGACAACGGAAACGTCGGGCAGCACGCTTTCCGCTTCGCCGCTTTCGCGAATGCGTGAAATTTCTTCCTGAACTAGCGGATCGGAAAGCCAAGCCTGCGCTTGCATCGCGCGCCCGTAATTATCCGGTCCTTCGAAGACTTGGTATCCGGCGGTAAGCTTCGCGTTCGGGTTACGCGCAACAATTCGCGCGTATTTCAGCTTCAATTGCAATTCGTCTTCGTCGTCGAAGATCGGGGGAGGAATGCGTGCCCAAGACATAAGGGCGACGTTAACCGATCCCTTTACGAAGGTCTAGCCTGTTGCCCACAATAGGCGGCTTTTCGTCGGGCATCGGGATTGCGCAAACGGCGGACAAGATTTCGCGCAAAAGCCGGACGGTGCCGGGCTTTTCAGGATCAAGCCGAAAAGCGGCTTCGATCGTGCTTGCGTATTCCATTTCACTTGTCGACTTCGGACCGCTTCAGCGCATCGGCTCGCCATTGACGAACCCCGTCGACCTGGGCCGCGCAATCGTTGCGTTGACGGCGAGCGCGGTTCAGTTCGTCGGCAAGATCGCCGTTCGTCGGCACGTCCCCGTTGCTGCGGTCGCACGGCGCCACAAGGGCCGCGTCGGGCAAATCAGCGGGGCGGCTCGCGTACTTCACCGGGGGCGGCAAGCGCGGCCCGCACGCTGTCAGGAACAGGGGTGTCAGCCCAAGAGCGAACTTTCGGATCATTGCGCGCCTCTTTCAATAGAACCGTCGTCCGATCGAATAACGCCCGGTTTGCAGCAAGCTTCTTCGCGATTTCGTCGGCAATTGCGTCGTTATCGACACGTTGCGCCCGAATGGCGTCGACCGTCTTCTTTGCTTCCTTGTTCGCTTCGATCGTCGTTTGCAGTTCGATCCCAAGCGCCTTCTTATCGCCTTCGGACTTCGCCAAGTCGCCGCGATACCAAAGGACCGCCGCGACCAATAGGGCGATTGCGATGTATGGCCCGAATTTCAGGACAAGCTTTACATACGCCATTTTATCAGCCCTTCGGCCATGGCGCCGACGATAGCAACGCCGATGCCAAGTACCGCGAAAAGGCAACGGTAAATCGTGTTAACGTCGACCATACAAAACCCCTAGCCCATTGCGGCATACATTCGCTTCGCGAGCGCGCCGCGCGCTTAATCCCTTGCTAACTACGCCGCCCGCGCGATTGTACCAAGTGACCGCTTCGCAGCCCTGGGGATAAGCCCCGGCGTTGAAGCGAGCGCGAGCGGTCGACTTGCAATAGGTCGGAACGCCGACGTTGTACGCGAGCGATACGGCAGCGAAGCGCGGCCCCTGCCGCATGGTTTCGCTTGTCAAGTTCGAAGATAGCGCCAGCCCCGGCGAACACGCCATGACGCCGCGCGCGGTTTCGGTCAACTCGGCTTCAAGCATCGATACGCATTGCGCTTCGGTAAACCGATCGCCGACCTTGATCGGCTTACCTTGATATCGCGTCAAACCATCGCAAGCCGTTGCGACATTCACAACGTCAAGGTACGCGCGAAGGTATTGCTTGCCGCTTAAATGGGTTAGCTGAAGGTGCCCGTCGGTTGTGACTTCGGCGCGAACGCTGCGACCGCTTTCGTTTGCCGGAATGGCCATGCCAAGCGCGAGCGCAACGGCGGTTCCGACGATCCCGACAAGCGTTGCTTTGCCCGACGGCGGAAGTTCAGGCCGTTGCATTGCCGCCCGCTTTCGCAGCCTTGCGCGCCTTGTATTCGCCCGACCATTTCCAAAGAAGATAGGCCGTTTGAAGAAGTACGTACGCAATCGAAACGTATATTAAAACGTCGTTCATTGTCCAAGCTGCCGCCGCAACGACGGGAGTTCCGAACGCCGCTTCTCTTGCGAAATCGGTTGAAAAAGTCGAACCCGAACTATCCATAACGCGCCCCGCCGCCCTGTTTGGCAAGGTATGTCAAAACGGCAGGCAAAAAGAAACCCCCAACGGTTAAAACCGCCGGGGGTTCCCTATTTTTTCGGCGAGCCGTTGGTTAGGCGGCAGCGGCTTCGTCGGCAGCGCGATAGATCACGGCGCCGTTCGCGGGAGCGGTGAATTCGCCGTACACCTTGCCAGCTTCGACCGACTGGACGCCGAACTTCTTCGGCTTGCTGCGCTTCGTCGCGCTGGAAACGGTCGAAGCGAGCGACTTCGCCGGGTTCGGCTTGGCTTCGGTCGCCGGAACGAAGATAAAGCCGCCGACGGCAAGGCTGTCGAAGTCGTACAGACTGCGACCGCGACCGCCGCGCGACTGCGACGGAACGAAGCCCGATCCGGTAACGAAGGTCGACGGCATGGCGACGGGGGCGGCAGCATGGGCGGCAGTATCGGTCGAAGCGGTGTTTTCGTTGTTCACGGTAATCCCCTTGTCGGTTGCACGAACCGCGACCTTTTCACCGTCGCGAATTTCGGCATTGGTTTCGACAAGTCCCTCCCTCGCCAGCCCGGCAATCTCGGCTTCCGTAAGCATTGCATACGGGGTCGCTTCAATCTGCATGGCGGCGACGATCGACGCGAGAAGCGTCAAATTTGCCTTCGAAATTTTTGCCATTTGACTTTCCTTCGTTTGCTGTTGTGGGCAACCGTGCCCGGTTAAGCCGAAACCGACATAAGCGACGGTTACGGCGAATGTCAATCGTCTTTTTTATCCACAGCTAAAGTTTCCAAGCCTTCGCGAGCGATGCGACGGGTTACGCTGATTGCAGCTTGCATCTTCAACGTTCCGTCCACCGCATCTTCGGCGCCTGCCGCTTCAAGCCATGTAATCAGCTTTTCAATCCAACCTTCGGCATTGCTTAGGGTGTGGTACATGACAAGCGAAGCGTTCCGAAGGTTGCGGTATCGGGGATCGGCCCCGTCGCCTGCCGCCTGGACAATCGAGCCGTCGGGCAGGAATGCCCACAAATTGCCGTCGTGCATGACGGCGCCGATCGTGCGCTTTAGGTCGTCGTCTTCGATCATTTGCCCGGTTTCCTTTACAAATGCTTACCGCATTCGGCGACGACGATCAATCGGCTTGTTTCATGTACCGACGCCGAACGCCCCCGTCGGGCGCGCGAGCGGTGCAAGGCGGCGCCTGGGGCGGCTTGGGGGCCTGTTCGGGCGCGCTGACCCCCTTGGACGCCCTGCGCAGCCGCAAGGCGTCCATAATGCGCCGAAGCTTACCCATTGCCGGGTTCATCGCCGTACACGCCCGACGGAAGCCGAAGCATGGGGTCGCGATAGCCCGCGCGTTCCGCGTCGCACATATCGGCCATATCGGACGTACGCGGTTCGACAATGCCGGGCAGCGTCGCGCTTTCCAAGATCGCGCGTTCGGCCTGAAGGTCGCGGTTGCTATCCGCCTGGGCATTGAAGCCGAAGGCGAAGCCGCGCCCGTGAAGCTTGGCGATGTTCGCGCGCTCGCATTCTTCGTCGGTAACGTTCGCCCAACGAAGCACGCGGTTGATATACCAACGAAGATCGCCCGCTTCTTCAACGGCGTTGACGCGATCGGGCGGCGTGCCTTCGATCATCGCAATAAGGATTTCGACGGCTTCGCCCGCTTCGGTCGCAATGCCGACGATCCCATGGACAAGATCAACGTCGGCGTCGGGAATGAAGTCCAAAAGGCTCGCCGCATTCGACGGCTGAAGCAATCCAACGTCTTCAGGCAGCTTGCCGCGAAAGAGAAGCTTCTTATAAAGGTTCAGGATTTGCGCGGTTACGGCGAAAACCCGAAGCTGCGCAAGGAAGTCCGCGCGATTGACCTTGTGCGCGCCCCATTCGATCGAACACGTTTTATCGGCTTCGCCCTGATAGTCGAAGCCTTCGGCGGTAATTCTGTTCATGCTGTTTTGCCCCTGCCCTATGCAAAAAGAGGAACGCGACGTTTGCCGCGCTCCCCTTGGGCAGTCAAGCCTTGCGATCGTGCAAGCTGTCGATTTCCGCAAAAGCGTCGACCGGCGAAGCGACGTAAACCCATTCATCCCGACCATGGACCGAATACGCCCAACGCCCATTAAACCGAACGACTTCGAAGCCCTTGTATGCAACCGACGTTTGCCCGATTCCCATTTCGGGCCAAGCTTCGCAGTTAAATCCGTCATGCGCGCCCCATTGGTAAATAAGACGATCGCACTTATCGCAACGGCGTTCTTCGCTCATTGTTTCAACTCCACTTCTTCAACGTCAATTGACCAAACAGAATGCGGGCCGGGTTTAGATTTTCGAGCCTTCATTAAAGCTTCGGCGCTTTCGTTGGCTTTCGCTTCTGTTGTCCAAGCTTCTAACACGACGTTGCTTTCCCAATCGTTTTCGACGACAAGGTAAATTGTCGACATTTCAATTCCCCTTCAAGCGTTCGGCGATCGCAGCGCGAAGTTTGTCGACCAATGCAACGCGGCTCGCGTCCGCCCAAAAATTCGCAGAGTGGCGACCGTCCAATACGTCGGCAATGTAAGCGAGTTCGCCGAGTTCAAGGGAAATGCTCTTTTTCATGTTTTCGTCCTTCCTTCGTTTCAATGTTCAACGAATACGACGATTACGAACGTTCGTCAAGCACAAAAAGAAGGACGCCCGAAAGCGCCCTTCAAAGTTTGACGATCCCTTGCGCGTTATGCCCGCGCTTGGCTGCCCCAAGCCGAAGGCGTCTTACGCGGTCGACCGCGCCCGCGCTTCACGGGTTCGGGGATACGCCAGCCGGAACCGATCGCAGGCTTGCGGTTCGCAGGTTGTTCGCTTGCCTCGCCGTGGTACGGTTCAGGCTTCGGCGACTTGCCGACGGCTTCAAGGAAGCCGCGCATTCCCGCGTCAAAGTTCTGCCGCGCTTGCCTCCAACGTTCGGCTTCGGCGTCGCGCCAATGCGACCGGCATTCCGTTTCGCGATCGATGAACGCCGCGATCATTGCGGTATGCATACACGCGGCAACGTCAATTGAGTTTTCAGGCGTGCGATAGGGCC